>Ga0209175_10000766_pt1 | contig 17489 bp, 16 predicted proteins | sample JI91814C2DNA_FD_187506 | JGI IMG/M metagenome (GOLD analysis project Ga0209175, IMG submission 187506) | Wastewater effluent complex algal communities from Wisconsin, to seasonally profile nutrient transformation and Carbon sequestration -... | ecosystem: Engineered > WWTP > Effluent > Algae...
CGGCCAAGCCCAAAATCAGGGGACCCTTCATCAGCCTTCATCGACCCAAAATCGGCCAAGCCCAAAATCAAGGGACCCCTCATCAGCCTTCATCGACCCAAAATCGGCCAAGCCCAAAATCAAGGGACCCCTCATCAGCCTTCATCGACCCAAAATCGGCCAAGCCCAAAATCGGTTAGCTCAATATGTGCCAAGTTGGACACCCCAAAATCGGCCAAGCCCAAAATCAGGGGACCCTTCATCAGCCTTCATCGACCCAAAATCGGCCAAGCCCAAAATCAAGGGACCCTTCATCAGCCTTCATCGACCCAAAATCGGCCAAGCCCAAAATCAAGGGACCCTTCATCAACCAAAGTCCGACCCCAAAATCAAGGGACCCTTCATCAACCAAAGTCCGACCCCAAAATCAAGGGACCCTTCATCAACCAAAATCCGACCCAAAATCCGACCAATCACCCCAGGCCCTCTATACCGTCAATATCAGCTAGCCCTCCTTGCTGAATTTTTCGTTTTAAGGAATTCCGGTTGCTAATTATGGAATTCCAGGCTCAAGATACATACCCATATAGACCCATAAAGACACCCCCAAACAGCCCAAAATCCGACAATACCCCCAAAAAACAGCCCTAAAAACCGACCATATATCCCGACAATACCCCCAAAAAACAGCCCGAAAAACAGCAAATAACCCCCAAAAAATAGCAAACCCCCTATTTACGGTACATGTCTAGCATGGATTTCTTGGACTTGCCAACGGCAATGCCACCCTTATACATGCCTCCACTGAAGGCTCCAGCTCCTTCTTGGGGCATCAGTCGGCCGGATCCGATCAATACCCCCTACCAGACCCAATAGCCATATCGAGGTCGTTTACGGCCATATAGAACACCCATAAGGTGACCAATGCAGACACAATAGCATACATCACGTCCATTTAACGACCCAAAACACCCCAAAAAATATATGGTGACCTTAGGCTACTGGTTTGTCGGCCCTCAATTTGTGCATCATGGCAAACCTACGGTGGTATAGGATGCTTACCAATGAAGCACATAATTCGAGGACGACCCGTTCATCAGGCTCTATGCCGAGCTCAATTTCAAGGCTGATGGAGTCTACTTCGTTGACGAGTGTCTGTGATTGCTTGAAGAAGTGTCTCCATAGCTCTTTGGCTGTTGCTTGCTTGAGAGCTGATAGATCTGGTTTGGGTAGCTCGTGGCCTATGAGTTCTTCGATTGTCGAGATAGCCTTGTGGAGTCTTGGGACACTGGTTTTGCTGAAATCCCCACAGTTGCTGAGCACGTTGATTACTGACTTGACGTTCATCGTTTTATAGGCCGGATACAGTTTTCAATGGAAATTAACCCCTTATTTTTCGTTCATACAAGTAACACCCCCTAAAAACCATGGACGTCTCAGCACTTTTGGAAAAACTCGTCGAGAAGGAAATCGAGGCTAATCGGTCACGATATGCCCCAGGTCATCAAATGATATCGACGGCCGTCAATTATTTCAATGAAGGTGTCAAGCAATCCATCGTCGATAAACATGCAACCAAATACAACAGCCCACAGCAATTGAGTACATGCTTCGATGAAGTGGCCTTATGGAAGCTGGAGAGGACCTCTGACGACATGTATTATACCGGCTTGCTCAGAGACCCAAAAATTGACGAGGATCTCAAGGCCTACCTTGCCAAATACCACAAATACTTGAAGGGAGCCTTCCGATTCGGGATATCCATCATAGATTGATAGCCCAAACTCAACCCATATTTTTTGATGTAACACACAATCACTTCATTAAATGTCGTTCCTCGATGCCCTCATACCCGGTTCACGACGACACCGTATTTTTGCCGAGGAATTCGATGCCTTCAACGTCCGTTGTGTTGACCTAGAAGCCGTCAATTTCAGCCCAGCCACTATCGACACAGCCCATATCGATTGCCAGACACTCACAGCCTCTACCTCAATAGCAGCCCCAACCATCACAGCCTCTACCTCAATAGCAGCCCCAACCATCACAGCCTCAACATCCGTCACAGCCCCAACACTAGCAGCCTCAACATCCATCACAACCCCAGCCATCACAACAACAGCCGTCCAAACATCGACCATCAACTCCGTATCGGCCATAATCACCGGTGGGACATCATGTGGAAGCCTCTCAACACCCCTCATCAGGGCTATAACTATTCAAGGCACTGGTGTAGGCACCCCTCAAGTGGCTCAAATCCGTGTAGCAACAGCAGGGGACTCAGCCCAAAAAATTACGGACGTCTGGGCCACTAATGTAGGCTCTCAAGCCGTCAAGACCGACAACATCCATGCCAACAACCTCTTTGCCACCAGTTTAGGTAGCCCAGCCAATAAGGTCAACCTCGAGTATGCTAACCAGATCGTCGTCGACACCCTCTCAGTCAACTCCAGCCCAGTTTTTGCCAATGCTGGCATCCAGATGAACGGCTACGTCTTCAACAGCTGGTACCGAGAGGACCCGTTCTCCATGACCATCTCATCAGGCTTCCTCAATACGACCTCGGCCGTCACAGCAATCACTCAAGGCCTCCAAGGTATGTACAAGATCCAGACCAAGGAGTTCACGATCTACAGCTACGAGCAATCAGGCTCTGACGATGCCTTCTACATCGACGTCCCGTACCTCCAATCATACCAGATGTCCGGCTACATCCAATTCAGCACGTCTAATGACCCATCAGCCTTCAATCTGGCTATAGCCTTCAAGGAAGCCGGCAACTCCCAGATCATCCTAGCCCCAATCAACTACAGACACTTCCAAAACGGGCAGTATTCAGGCCAAGACTTATATTTCAAGGCCGGCCTCATCATCTGCAGTGAGTTCTAACCCAGTCCATATTTTTTGATGCAACACAAGCTCATCACACTAAATGTCGTTCCTCGATGCACTCATTCCAGGCAGCCAGAAGTATGACATCTATGCCAAGTCCGTCCAACTCCCTATCAAAACGGTCACATTGCCACTCGACGGAGGAGGACCACTGATTGCCAACCCAGCAACCACTATAACCGTTAAAGTCGGCTTCGTTGGCCAAATCGAGGTCTACACACTCCCCCAAATTTTCATCCCGACAGCCGATGTGGTAGCCGTACCACCTGTGAATGCCCCAATCACCATAACCGTCCCCGATGCCTCGTCCCATATCACCGTCAGTCAGTTGTATGCATATCGATCAGACCCAGGAGCCCGATATGTATTCGGGTTAGCTGTGAAGGCTGCCAATTCCAACGTCATCTCACTATACCCAAATTCGTCCAGTGGATTCGAGAAGCCCGATCCAGGTGATTCAATAGAGATTGCCGGGTTCACAACGGTCGGCATTGCCTTCTAATCGTCGGCCTATTTTTTGATGCAACACACAGCCACTTCATTAAATGTCGTTCCTCGATGCACTCATTCCAGGCAGCCAGAAGTATGACCTGTATGCCAAATCCATCAGCTTGCCAGCAACAACCAAACAAGCATCAGTTGTACAAGCAGGAGCTGTTGACGTTGCACCGAATCCAGCAATCAACATCCCCATCACAATAACGTCATTAAGTGGCATCAACGTTTTGCAGATAGCAGACATCGAAATCCCATCAACTGCTATAACGGTAGCACCAGCTGCCAATGCACTGATTCGGATAACAGTCACAGACAATTCCTTGAGTCAAGAAGCTTTCACGATGGCTATGATGTACAAACTCAGCAGTGCAGCTAATTACGTTGCCGGTACTGTGACCAAAACGGTTGGCAATAACAACATCATTTTTACCCCAGCTGCTACTGGATTCCCTCAGCCTTTAGCAGCCGATACACTCCAAATCGTGTCATCATCGGCATTCGTCGTCACCCCATAAAAAACGACGTCCTACGTAGTGGACAACGACGTCCTACGTAGTGGACAACGACGTCCTACGTAGTGGACTACAGCAAATATGCCCCATGAGACCACAAAACGTACCGAATTGGCTCATTGCCTATGAAGACCCATCTGGCTCCATAGCTAGGCAGGTTCATGATCTCATCGATCTCGTCCTGGCTCATTTTCATATGGCTCTTGAAGAAGCCCAGCTCATTGCCACCAGCCTTCAACGGAAACACAACGATCCCGTTGCTTTCATGGATCATGTCATAGGTCTTCTTGCCGTCAGCCAAGTGATGGGTTGTACAGATGACCGTGATCTTGTTTTTTCGGCCGAGCTCCAGGAACTCCTTCTTCATGCCCTCCAAATAGGCCCTGGACTCCAAGTCCTTAACCGATTGGAAGTCGTCGAAGCAGACACACGACGAGGCAAAGTCGTCATACGAGTAGGTCATGCCTGAGGCCAATGCTTCCGGGATAGAGTCAATAGGGATCACGATGCAGCAAGGCTCTCCATCGAGCTTCTTGAATTTGTAGACCTCCTTGAAGGCCGGATCAGGGATATCACGGGGCTGGATGATGAATATGTGGTTGTCCGGGTACTTTTTGTGGTACGTAGCCATCAATTGGGCTGCTAAATGGCTCTTCCCAGCACCAGATTGGCCACTGATATAGAAGCAATTACGGTCCTTCTTGACCAATGCCGGGGTGAACGACTCGTCGGCATCGAACCACATCTGCCTCTCCTCGGTCACCTTTTTTTTGGGGGCTCGTTTTCTAGGCACTAGGCCCTTGCCATGTGATGACAACGAAACGGGTGGTTGGTAGTACACGTTATAGGTGTCCCCGATTGCCAATTTGGTCGAAGTCTTGCTATACTTTGTTGTCAAGGACATTTTGAAAAAGGGCCACAAGACTTCAATAGCAAACTAAGCCCAAAATTCGGCAACCCCTATCCCATGGATCGGATGGACTTGACCCCAAAATCAGCAACCGGATTTCCTTAAAACGAAAAAATCGGCAAGGGATGGCTAGGTGGTATAAGCCGTTCAAGACGACCCGGTTCCAAACTAATTTAGCCATCAAAAAATCAAGTTATCAACGACGTCTCACAGAGGGTATTATATGGGCAATATGCACTCCGGCACGATCCTATTGACGAATTTGGCCTCGTAAATCGGCCATATCTCTTGATCAGGGGCCTCGAATTTGCACACGTTGTACTGGTTGACATGGAGCAACGGGTACACCTTGTCCAACGTATACTCACGTCCAACTGGCACTGTTGGCCCAAATGAGCTGGTGTAATAGAACACGTGGTAGTACTGGTACTTGCCGTGAGTGAACACATAGTTGGCTGGATTGATGTGGCTATGCCGTCCAGACTCCAGGTTCACACCGTTTTTCGGGTCGATTTTGACGGTCTCTAGCCTATGGAACAAGAGGTAGGCAGTGGCCCCTTCAACGGCCTCAGTCATGCCTATGCAATAAGTGGCTACGAAATTGGTCGATTGCATGCTGGCATTCTGATGCCATCCATCGTGCAATATGCTGTTGTCGAGGACGACTCCAAGCCCAGATTTCAGATGTAGCCCATAATTCGGGTCAGACCAATGAAGGGTCCCAAACTGGTACTCACTACGGCAGTACTTCCGATAATCGATGGCTAAACCGACCCCGGGCTTCACGGCCTCCATTGGCCGATAACGGACCCCTGATGAACTGGTGCAGCTGTGGTATTCCGGCAAGTGGCCAAAGCCCGTATTGTAGGCCATCGACGTGAACTGGTAGTACTTGACCTCATCACCATTAGACCTAGATGCATCTAGGTCGAATACCGGCACCCGATTGCCCCGTTTTGACGGATTGCATGAGGCCTTGACCTCCTTCTCGACGATGAACACGTTGTCCGAGTTCCGTTTCCAGAAGTCCCTCAACACCCTGAAGCTGTTGCACGGATCGTCATGGAGCTGGTTATAGAAGTCGAACAGCATCGGGTAGTCGTCCAAACCCCCTGATTTCTCGACGAATGCCTTGCCGAAGTCAGAGGTCAACAGCTGCTCGTTTAGACGGCCTCCAAGCCCCAAGAATTTCGTCGAGATGCTAGTCGAACCGTCCTTGTTGACCTTCTTCAACAGGTACTTCTTCTGGTCCAAAAACACGGCCTCCGTGATGTAACAGCCGTCCCCATAGTCGTTCTTCATCTCCCCCAAGCCTCCACCCAAGGCTATCCCCGATTTCTCGAAGTCCTCCATGGTGCAATACAAGGAGTCTGTGTCCGTATACCAGACGTTCTCACGACCCAATTTACGTATGAACTCGTTCATGATAGCCCTGCTATGAGCCAACACATACGAGCCCAAGTGGCATGGCTTGCTGACGATCGGGTTGTCCAGGGTCTTGTAGCATAGCCACTGTCCGTTGTTGAGCTCCTCTATGCAATCGGCCTCATTTTTGTCCTTGGGCTCCTTGCTGAACGTCACCCTGCTTCTGACCTGCTCTAGGAGCTTGCCATATAGGCTGTTGAGCATCAGTTTGTACACGTATTCCCTGGAATCCCCAGCCTCCTTGAGCTCTTGCCGGCTTTTGTACAGCTTCTCGACCACATTCTTGAATGGACGTCCCGATTTCGTCCAGAATAGCCCCTTGACGACCTTGATGATCTCATAGCCGTCCAGCAGCATTTCGTTGATATCGACATCGTTGTAGACACCCTGATAGATACCTGGACCGGGGTATACCAGCATAGCCGGCTCATGCAACGTCTCCTCTGTCCTATGAGGGATGATGGATATCGTGATGTCCTCAGGGACCTTGTAGACGATTTCGACCATGAAATGCTTGGCATAGCCGGATTCAGCATCCAATCGGAAGGCCCTGTTGCATCGGCTGTTGATCCAGTTTTTGAAGTCCTCCAGCTTCTTGTCAGGGATCAACGTCGGCTTGCCTAGTGGGAACTGCTTGGTCATGGCTGTCGGGTACAGGCTGTTGTTGTCCAACGAGATGAGCTTCTGGCTGGAAATCTCCAGCAATCGGCTCTTCAAAGCCATCACACGAGCCCCATACGTCCCGGCACGGCAGAAAGCCGTCATAGACGGGTGATAAGGCACTGTGAGGTCGTTGATGTTGTGCATGTTCTTCGAAAGCAAGGTCCAAGCAGCCCCTGGAAGCCCACAATGGCTAGTGATAGACAGCCCAATTTGGTTGTAGTCCTTCTCAAGGCCAATGAAGACGTGAGCCAGAGACACTATGTCGTACTTGAGGTACGTTAGCCAGTCCGTCTCGGCCATAACGGTTGGATTGGTCCTGTTGTCGTTGTCGATATACCACTGCATCGACTTGTCCACGATGTCAAACGAGAGCTTCTGGTCCTCCTTGGGGGCATACCGTTTGGACAGCTCCTTGAGGGTCCCTATACCGACGAAGGCCTTCGTGTCACACATATCGATCTCGAGGTCCGGATGGTCGACGTGATGGAACCTGAGGACCTTCATCTTGGAGTCAATACCGGTTTGCCTCACGAATTTGAGGTTCTTGCAGCCCTTGCTGAAAATGGCATCGAAGCCCAGGTTGTTGTGGGCATAGACCTTGATCCGTTTGAGCTCGGGGTGATGCTGCTTGCAATAGGTCACCAAACCCATCACAAACTCCTCGTATTTGGCCCCTTTGACGATTTCGGTATGGTCTGTGGCCATTATAGGCTCCGTATAGCAGATCGGGGACAGCCGATGGCTAGTATAGCTACCCTTGACGTCCCTATCCAACTCGATGAACTGCCAAGCAATAGCTGCTGGATTCTGGTACTTCTTGATGATGGTCTCCTCGACCTCAGTTCCGGATTCATCAAGGATCTTCCGTGTAACCGGTTTCTCGGTCGTATAGGTCTCGATGTCGTATATGGCCACCACATCGACCCTCTTCGGGATATCGGACTGCCTCATATGAGTCCACTCATTGGTCAGCATCAGGTCCTTGGTCATGCTGAACTTGAAGGCCGATAACGGTAGCCTCTTCAACGGATTTTTGACGACGATGGCATGATAGATCCCATCTCCACATGGCAACAAGCCGATAATGGGCCCCCCAGCCACCTTCTTGCATTTGCTGGTAACTGGCCGATAGATCACGTAGCCCCGTTTACCGTTTTTCATGTGGAAAATCGGTGGGATCCGTGGGACGATATCGGTGTGCTCGGATAGCCGTTTGACCAGCTTTTGCTTGGTGCAGTTGTACGGGTTGATGCCACGTCGATTAATGGCCCCAAATTCGAGTTTGTAGTACCATTCGATGCATCGGAACAGGCAATACGAGTTCTCGGGGCAGTAGAAGTCCTCTGTTTCATGCTCCTTGAAGTGCTTATAGCCCTCGTATTTGGCCCCAATTCGTACCGAGCCAGTGAACCGATTGTTGGTGATGGCTCCCCCCATATCCTGTATGTCCAGCAAATCTTGCCTGAGCTGGGCTGCATATTCGAGGACGGCATCGTATACCTCCACCGACGACCCAAATTTCTCCTGGAAGTTGCCCCCATCGACACTCCGATCGTTGCCGTGGTCCTTCATCATCTCAAGCACGATTAGGGCCATGCCGGTGGCCATCTCACTTGAGACCCCCTCCTCGTTTTCGAATATCTGAGTGAGCTCATCAATCCAATAATCACTCATATTTTTGATACTGGGTATATACACGATGCAAAATTACGAAAATTTTGATAACGATTGGAAGACGTGCAATCTACCACAAAACATGGTGTCAAGTGATACAACTCCCGTTTTGAAAAAGTCCAGCAAAACAAAGGCAGCCACAGCCCCAAAATCCGATACCCCCAAATTGAAGGCCCCCACCAAGTCCAAGACAGCCGTTAAGCCCAAGAGCCCCTTAGCTGCCCCAGTGCCCAAGACACGTAACGTGCTCAAGGACCAGGACACCACCGAGGAGCCGGTAGCCAAACGGATCAAGGACCGGTCAACCCCGAAAGTCCTCAGCCACCAGCTATCTGACAAGGAGAGGGCCTACAAGAAGTACACTGAAGACCGGGCTTCACGGATCGTTGACAAGATCTCCGAAATTCAGGCCAAAAAATCACGTGGTGAGTCCACTGCTGATGACGAGAAGGAGCTAGCCAAGCTCCAAGGGGCTCCAGTTGTCAATTTGAGCACTACCACCACCACCATCGACACATCTGCAGCCACTCGTGAGCAAAACGGCATCACTCGGTCTAACACCCTCCGTAACCTATTCAATGCATACGTCGGTACATCCAATCCAAGAGTTGCTAGCAAGCTCATTACTGATAGAGGCCGGATCACAACCAGTACGAAAATCATGGAAGCAGCCCAGAAAAGCATGAAAATCGATGAAAACGAGTTCAAAAAACAGATGGATTTCCTGATAACACTTAGTGATACAATCGGACCTGATGGCCGTGAACCATCGAAAATTGTGGTCAATGCTATAGCCCAACGATTCGGCATTCCAACACAACCAGTTGACGGATCAATGAGGCCCAACGAAGCAGCTGTTGAGAGAAAGAGGGAGAAGGCCGAAGCCGACCAAGAGGACCCAGATGCATCTAGGTCTCAAGCAGCTCCAGATGAGTCAGAATGGGGCGAATTCCTAGATAGTCAAGTTCAGCCCATGGAACCATCACCAGAAGCCTCAAAAATTGACAAAGCACTCAATAATTTCATGAAAATCACTGAAAAATTGAAGATAGATCCATACAGCACTTTTCAACGTTTCCCAATGGTGAGGGACTTCATGAAACTACGAGAAGGAGAGGAAAATTTGAGTATCGATAACCCAGAAGGTATCCTCGAATTCATTACACGACGTGGAGATATTCCAAAGAGAGGTACTCGTGCAACCGATGAAGAGGTCAAGGCCTTTATGCAAGAACTTGAGAATATAGACGAGAAAGAGCTAATAGGCAACGGCAAGTACTCCAAAGGGGCTGCAATCAGGGACACATTGACCAAAATGGGGGTGTCTGCTGAGGCTCAGAAGGTCTTCCTGACCAAATCCGGGCTGTTCAAGAGGCATCTCGATTCCGACAAGGCCGACAAGGTGCCAAGGGCCGACGTCGACAAGATCCTGGCCCTCCATGGCTACTCCGTCACATACCCGTCAAGGAAACTGAGCTATAGCTTGGTGGCCAAAAAAATTGGGGCATAGATTCACCAGTCGAAGTGGTCCTCTATCTCTGTCTCCTTGGCCTTCTTGGCTGCCTTCTTGGCTGCCTTCTTGGCTGCCTCGGCTTTACGTCGGGCCTCGTCCTTGAGATGCTGCTTGTACCAATTGCCCCACCCTTGTGACCAGCCGGTCTCTAGAAGCATGCACTGCTTGATTTCGGCCATTTTTTTGGTGCAATCGTTGACCCAGAACTTCTTGTCGACGTCGGCCATTTCTGGGTGGGCTTTGGACTCCTCGGCCTTGTTTTTGTAGTACTCGTATTGGCTGTTGTTGTGCTCCTTGTCGGGGTAGTCCTTGGCCATGAGTTGATCCAGGGTGACCTCGATAGGTTTAAGGGCTTCAATAGGGGCTTCAATAGGGGCTTCAATAGGGGCTTCAATAGGGGCTTCTGGCAGCAATTTTTGGATGACCTCGACTGTGATTTTACGGCCACGGTACGTTTTGGTGTAGCCCTTGATGGCTTTGATGACGGCTAAGTGGTCGGCAGGCAAATTGGGGTCAACGTTCTTCATGAGACGGCCTTTGGGGGTCATGCATGAATCGATTGGGATGCCAAAATGGGCAAGCACCTTGGCTGTGTCGGCTCCTTGGCACTTGACCTCGACCACTTTGACCGGTTTGGGTGTCACGGCTACAGCCTCGACTCTTGTCGGGATTGGCTTGATGTCGATGAAGGCATGCTTCTTGCCGGATAGCTTCCGGGCTGCCTCGGCACTGACTACATGGCATCGGACCAAATGGCCTGGTGGTGTGCCATATAGGGTAGCCTCATCGACCTCCCAAGCCTCGAAAATGGGGGCTAGTGAGAGGCCGTAATCCCTACCGATTTTTCGGGATACGACCTTGTTGATGATAGTGGCTGCTAGCTTCCGTTGCTCCATTTCAGTCAGTGAGCTGAGCTCTTTGACGGTGAACTCCTTCTGGCTCTGTACTCGGACTCTTAACACGGCTAGCATCGTTTTATAGCCGGTCAAAATGCTTCAACGGAAAATAATAAAGGGGTCGAAATTAGCAAGTGGCCAAATGGGGCTTCGACGTCAACTAAAAATGAGGGAGGGACATCGGCCAATATAGGGGGGCATCAGCCAAAAAATGAGGGGTCGTCTACTCGTCGTACCTCAATAGATCCCATGTATCTGGCTCTTGGTCGAGCATATTGACGATGGCTGTCTCGAGATCGTTTTGAAATTCGAGGGGCATGATGAGGACCTCTTGTTTGAAGACGTTCTGTTTGAAATACGAGGGCACCTTGACTTTGGTGGCTGTTAGGTAGCTGTCTGGGTTCCATCCAATTGCTCGGCATTCATAGCCTTTAGCCTTCATCCAAGCAAAGATCCGTTGACGTCTCAATGGCTCTTCAGTAGCTCTATCGGGGTAGCTCTTGTGCTGTTTTTCGTCGACTTCAACGATGTAGGCCTTCCTGGTGACCTTGTCTCGAATGAGGGTGTCAATGATGTACGGCTTGAAGGGCTTCTCTGGATCAAAGGTGTTACATATGGCCCTCTTTTGATGGATGATCTCGTACCCGGGGAATATGGAGGGGGCCTTCTCGTTGATGATTTGACGGGCTCGATACTCGGCATAGCCTTTGTTTGACGGATCGACATGGGCACTCCTGCTGATCAATATCCGTTTTTTGGGGACGTTGATCCACTCAATTTTGGGTAGCATGCTGTTGATCTCCCATGCAATCTTCCTAGCATGGACTGGGTCGTACCAGCCTTTGCTTGGAAATTGGTTGTATTCGGTGACGTACTTGAGCTCGACCAATGTGTTGATGAAATCGGGGTCTAGTTTTGGGACAGCTTGTATACCGGCTAGATCCCAAATGAGCATCCTCAGATCAAGGATGGCCTCGTACTTCTTGATCACGTTAATGAGGCTTGGCATGTCGATTGGGATTAGTGCTGGGCCAGTGGGCAACCGGGTTGCTTGGAGGCATTTATCACATGGGCCGTAGACCCCTTTTGAGATCCTCCTGGCTCCGTTTACCCGGCAAACAGTGCATGGGTGTCGATCGGTTTTGTAGTCGTTCTTCAATTTGTGTTTGGAGCACCTCTCTTTATCAGGGTATTGGGCTCCGAATGTAGCCCGTTTTAGGCAGCCTGCCTTTTGACAGATGTCTCGATCCCTCCAAAATGTGGTATGGGCTACATCGGGTTTGTTGGCACAAGTTGGACAGTAGATGGTTGCTTTGTCTGTTGTGGTTCCATATTTGTGATCCTCACCCTTGTCTGTGCAACCTGGGTATTGGCACTTTCCACTGACGGCTCCTTCGATATCCGGCTTCATGTCTTTTATAGGGGGTCACCTTTTTTAAAACGAAAAATAAGGCCGAAATTGCTAAGCAAAAACGACCGAGCTCCACGTGAAGAAGCCCCTGACAGCACCACCGAATGCTATGTATAGGCCGTACTTCTCAAGGTAAACTGGCCAATCAGTAACAACATCTGGTATGAATTTGAGGCCGTGCTCGTTGAAGAAATCGGTCATGGGGGTCCAGTCGTCTCCGAGGTCGTCAGGGGTTATGTGGATGTACCGTAATCCCGGGTACTCTAGAAACTCGTTGAAGGCCTCGATGCAGATGTTGATCAAGTTGACGGGGTCATAGGTCACCTGCTTGAGATTGGCTACATAGGTTGCCCCGAAATTCTTGGCAAGCCAATCGAGGCAATTGGTCTGGTTCGAATCCAAATCGTTGAGGGCCTCTTCAATTTCGTCGTCAGATTTGGAAGTGCTTCCAAATCCGATGGTGGATCCATTCGAATAAGCAGGGTCGTAGTACGTGTTGACGGACCATATATCGGCCTCGAGTTTCTGGTAGTTGGTCTCCGTGATGGCTATGGCCAACGAGCCCATGTTTGAGGGGGTCTCTGGGTTCATGAGGAATTGCTTGAGGGCCTCGATGTTTGGCTGCATGCTTTTATAGGGGTGCAATATTTATGAATGGTAATCATAGCCGTTAGCAGCCATGAAGAAGTTGCACACGGCTACCACGAACTCGTCCCTGGCCTTGGCATTCGTTAACGGGCCAAATAGCTTTATGTAGCTGTCCTCGGATATCCAAGGGTTCCTGAGAAATAGGGCTACGTGATAGCCACAAGTAGCTGTTGTAGTGGCTTGGAGGCTCTTGTTCATGTAGTTGGTGACCCATGGCTTGAGCCAATCTGGTGGGGGCTCTCCATATGGGTCGAAGTAGCATCGTTGCTCGAAATTTTGGGACACAGAGACCCAATGGCCGATATCTTGGGCATCATGGAGCAATATCACGACGGACCCGTTGAACATGAAGTCGTCTATCGGGTTGATCCCTGTTTTGATGTGGTACTCCTTGTCGATTTTCTGGGTCAGATGCAGCCATAACTCGGAGCCCAGGACGAAGCCCACTTTGTAGCCGATGATGTTGTAGATGTCCCTGATGTTGGTAGGACGATAGATCGTGTAGTGCTCTTCATCTGATGACTCAGATGCATCCAGGTTTTCTCGGCCCATTTTGGGGAGTTTAGTATCCGTTGAGAGGTAAACCAGACTACTACAAAATGTTCGTTCTGGATGATATAATGATGGTGGCTGGAGCTGGAGTGATATTTTTGGTGCTCGTTGGAGTCCGTGGGATCCGTAGACGACGACTGAAAAAACGGCTACGAGAGGACGACGAATTTCGTGAAAAAGTGAGGGAGGCCTTGGACCAACAAGAGGTCCAGTGGGTTGTCAACTCGGTGACTGCTGACTCTCCTGATGGATTGGTGCAACGTCCAGTGCATCGGGTGAGGTCTTGGAGTGTTGACTAGAGATTCTGGCCGTAAACGAGTGTGTCCTCGACGAAGGCTAGCTTGATGAGAGCTGATGAGCCTGGTGTAAGCACGATAGGCCTTAGCTGGTTCTGGAGGTTGACGGCATAGAATTTGAGGGAGAGGTTGCTGATCTCGACAGAGGTCTTGAAGTCGTGGAGGGTCCAATTGCCTAGCCCGGACTCACTATAAACGAAGGCCGACCTGTTGAAGCCGACGTCCGAATTTTCGAAGCTGGCCAAGGTCCTGACAGCTAGTGGGTCACCTGAGCCGGATACGGCTGATTGGGTCGAGTCGATGGGGAGATTTGGGGCTGTGACGACGAGCCGGTTGTAATCGTGAAGGGCCCATAAGGCCACGTTCTCTTGGACGGCCACGTTTAGTGCTGGGTTGCCTGAGCCGAAGTTGATGGCCCCGAATGTCTGGTCGAGTTGCAAGAGGTACTGATAGGCAAACGTGGGGAACCGGTTGACGAGGGACCTGCTGAAGATCCATTGCTGTGGTTCAAGAGGGTCAACGGTGATCGTGAACAGACCGGTGGTTGAGCTGTATGACATGACGGGGTCAGTGAACCCTGAGCCAGCATTAGCTGCTGCAAAGGCCTCGTTGATGGTCCTAACGATTTGGTAGTAGCTCGTGACGACTCCAGGGCCTAGACCGTAATCGTAGACGGTGCACGAGGCTTGACCGAATATCGTGTTGACGACGTACTGGTTGCCGACGAGCCCGATGTTGGCTCTTGTGACGATGAGGGGGTCTACCGTGCCGTATTCGAACAGAGGTGTGGCAATGTTGGGGATGCTGAAGCCTACAATGGCCACTGAGTGCTTGCTGGCTTTTTTGACGATCGGGATGTTGTAGTCGGTGCTGAATTCGAGCTCTTGCAAATTTCTGGTTTGGTTGGTTGTGACACACGTGAAGTAATTGGTGTGGACCATTTGTTATAGCTGATTACATGCTTCATCGAAAAATATTTGTCGATCGTAGGGATGCCTGTGTTACCAAATGTCGACCATCTCATTTAGTGACGTGATCAAGGAGGTGCCACCACTCTTCGACTTCGAGAGTGAGCAGAAGTTCAAGTTCCGAAAAAGTGCCTTGAATGTGACCCAACGTAAATACACCAATAACGGTACATCACCGTCTTCTACTCAATTGCAGTTCTCCAATATCGGGCTTCCTTCATCAGAGGCTGTTTGGGATCCAAGGGTCTTTGTGACTTACCAACTTTCGGCTAAGATATCCTTCCCAACCGTAGCAGCACCAAATGCAGTAACCACAGATGACCTATCGAAAGCCGTGATCGTTCGGTATATGCCATTGAATAATGCTAGTGGATCATGCAATTTATCGATTGGAAACTGCTCATTCACCACCATTCCTCGTGATTTCATCGGGGCTTTAGGGCATTACAACGACAAATTCCATTTGAGTGAGAGGGAGATGTCTGTTGCTCCGATGTTCATGGATAGAGTGGCCAGTTATGATTACCAAAATCCAGCTACCTCTAACAACTCAGGAATCGGCCGATCTCCATTCACCAGGTATGGAGAGAACCCATATGTCGTGCCTAGACGAGCCTATGCTAGTGGTATCACATTTTCGGCAATTGCAGTAGACCCCGTTGTTGTCGGTTCTAGCTTCAGCACAGCTACAATCACTATCTGTGAACCGATTATTTGCCCACCATTATCGTATGGAGACGAATTGAAGGGTCTATGCCACTTCAATGAAGCCAATCTATCAATCGATTTCTCAAGTGAGCCTAGATACTGGTTCTCTGGGTTGCCAGATACTGTACCAGATACAGCAGTTGGTGCTACTCAATTCTTCATCAAAGCTGCTGGTGGGGGTCCGTTGGGGACTATTTCTGGTATTAGCCTCAAAGAAGCTGCTCTCTTATGCAACTACGTCATTCCAAAAGAGCCATTGCCAGCTATCATCCATGCCCCTTATTCCAGGCTTTATGTCAACAAGATTAGCAATGCTTTGTCAGCTGGTGACACTTCAACACCTGCTCAATCATCCAATTTCCCATTGAATGCCATGCCAAAACGTGCTTACATCTGGTATGAGCCTTATGGCAACAACTCAGCCGTCAAGAGACCTAACACATTTGCCAAACTCACTAGTCTCAACTTCATTTTAGGAGGAACTGAGGTCAATTTCTCACAAGCCGATATCCATCAGTTGTACTTGATGTCTGCTAGAAACGGGTGTGACTTGTCATGGACGGAATTCAACGATTCTAGCCTCACTGGAGCTGTACTATGTGTCGATTTTGCTAAAGATGTCGGTCTGAATCCAGACGTATTCGTCGGTAAATCACTCAATCAGAATGCATCGTTCCAATGTACTTATACATTTGATGCCTTACCAGTGGCTACACAAGGGCTACTCACCGTAGTCTACGTCAATGATGGCTATATTTCGGTCGAGAAGGGAGGCAACATCCAACAATACAACACCTTGTTTGCCCCTAACCAATCTGAAATGGACTTGGATGACTCCGAGCTATTCCCTTGGGTACGTAACCCTGATCAAGCCTTCTACGGAGGGGCCTCAATGAGGGATATTGGCTCCAAGATCTACAAGGTCGTCGGATCCAAAATCGTCCCGTCAGCCAGATGGGTAGCTAGTCAAATGATGAGGCATCCTGACCAAGTCAAGGCCATTGCCAAAACCGTGTTGGACGTCGTCCCAGGAGGTGAACAGCTGATGGATATTGCCAAGGCCGTTGACAAGTTCCTGCCACAAGAGCTCAAGGACAGGGCTAGAGATGCCTTGATCGGATCCGGCCGACTGATGCCCCAAGAAGGAGCTGGAGCCTTCAGTGGAGGCATGTATAAGGGTGGCATTGCCGTTGGCAAGTCCAAGAAATCCATGCTAGACATGTACCGTAAATAGGGGGTTTGCTATTTTTTGGGGGTTATTTGCTGTTTTTCGGGCTGTTTTTTGGGGGTATTGTCGGGATATATGGTCGGTTTTTAGGGCTGTTTTTTGGGGGTATTGTCGGATTTTGGGCTGTTTGGGGGTGTCTTTATGGGTCTATATGGGTATGTATCTTGAGCCTGGAATTCCATAATTAGCAACCGGAATTCCTTAAAACGAAAAATTCAGCAAGGAGGGCTAGCTGATATTGACGGTATAGAGGGCCTGGGGTGATTGGTCGGATTTTGGGTCGGATTTTGGTTGATGAAGGGTCCCTTGATTTTGGGGTCGGACTTTGGTTGATGAAGGGTCCCTTGATTTTGGGGTCGGACTTTGGCTGATGAAGGGTCCCTTGATTTTGGGCTTGGCCGATTTTGGGTCGATGAAGGCTGATGAAGGGTCCCTTGATTTTGGGCTTGGCCGATTTTGGGTCGATGAAGGCTGATGAAGGGTCCCCTGATTTTGGGCTTGGCCGATTTTGGGGTGTCCAACTTGGCACATATTGAGCTAACCGATTTTGGGCTTGGCCGATTTTGGGTCGATGAAGGCTGATGAGGGGTCCCTTGATTTTGGGCTTGGCCGATTTTGGGTCGATGAAGGCTGATGAGGGGTCCCTTGATTTTGGGCTTGGCCGATTTTGGGTCGATGAAGGCTGATGAAGGGTCCCCTGATTTTGGGCTTGGCCG
>Ga0209175_10000767_pt1 | contig 17485 bp, 14 predicted proteins | sample JI91814C2DNA_FD_187506 | JGI IMG/M metagenome (GOLD analysis project Ga0209175, IMG submission 187506) | Wastewater effluent complex algal communities from Wisconsin, to seasonally profile nutrient transformation and Carbon sequestration -... | ecosystem: Engineered > WWTP > Effluent > Algae...
GATAATCTAATGTTCGTTTTAACTATAATTTATTACGAAATGGAATGAATCAAAAAAAGAAAAAACTAATAAAACATATATATATAAGACTTTATAGCTTTATTTAATTAATATTATAAATCATATACGAACTCCTCAAAAAAATAAATGTCTAGTTAAGTACTAAAACAAATGCTTATTACTTTTGTTAAATATTTTAAAATGTTTAACCATTTAAGTTTGTTAAAAAGGACAAATCATTAACTTATAAAATTCAAAAAATAAAAATTTCAACAATCATAAAGTAAATATTTACTTCACATGTTCACCTACTATATGCAGTTTGAAGTAGATTTAGATTGATATAAATTTCAAACGCATCATAAAGAATAAACCATATATTATCAAATACACCATTTTGACTTAAAACCAATAAATACTTCAAAAAATCTAATTTCTAATTTCTAATTTCTAATTTTAAAAAGTATCTTTGCCCTTTAAAATTCGATACAAAATGCGTATATCATATAATTGGTTAAAACAATTTATTAAAACTGAATTAAAATCGGAAGAAATAGCAAACATTCTTACAGATTTAGGTTTAGAGGTTGAAAGTGTTTATAAATATGAAAGTTTAAAAGGAGGTTTACAAGGTGTTGTTGTTGGACAAGTAATAAATTGTGAGAAACATCCAGATGCAGATAAACTAAAAATTACTACAGTTGATTTAGGTAATGGTAACGCTCCAGTGCAAATTGTATGTGGGGCTCAAAACGTAGCGGTGGGACAAAAAGTACCAGTAGCAACTATTGGAACTAAATTATATGATAAATTCGGAAACGAATTCGAAATTAAAAAAGGAAAAATTCGTGGACAAGAAAGTCACGGAATGATTTGTGCTGAAGACGAATTAGGTTTAGGTAATAGTCATGATGGAATTATGATTTTAGCAGACAATTTAATATCGGGAACTCCAGCTTCTAAAGTATTCAATATTGAATGTGATGAGGTATTTGAAATTGGATTAACACCAAACCGTGCAGATGCTATGTCGCACATGGGGGTGGCACGCGATTTAAGAGCTGGTTTACTTCAAAAAGGAATTATTTCAGAGTTAATTACTCCATCAGTAAGCAACTTTAAAGTTGAGAAACGTACTTTAAAGATTGATGTAAAAGTTGAAAACGAAAAATTAGCACCGAGATATTGTGGAGTTACTATTTCAGGAATAACTGTAAAACCCTCACCAAGTTGGCTGCAAAATCGATTAAAAGCTATTGGTTTAACTCCAAAAAATAATATTGTTGACGTAACCAATTATGTTTTACACGAATTAGGACAACCTTTACACGCTTTTGATGCAGCTCAAATTAAAGGAAATAAAGTAATTGTTAAAACCGTTGCGGCTGGAACAAAATTTACTACACTAGATGATATTGATCGTACTTTACACGAAGAAGATTTAATGATTTGTGATGAAAGTGGTCCAATGTGCATTGCAGGTGTTTTTGGTGGGAAAACTTCCGGTATAAGTGAAAAAACTCAGACTATTTTCTTAGAAAGCGCTTATTTTAATCCAATTTCGATTAGAAAAACTGCGAAAAGACATACGTTGAGTACTGATGCATCGTTTCGTTTTGAAAGAGGTATTGACCCAAAGATTGCTGAATATGCATTAAAACGTGCTGCCATTTTGATTCAGGAAGTCGCTGGTGGTGAAATAACATCAGATATAGTTGATATCTATCCAAAAAAAATTGAAGATTTTAGTGTTTTCATTCATTTTAATAAAGTCAATAGAATTATTGGCGAAGAAATTAAACCTGAAATCATCAAAAAAATATTAGCCTCTTTAGACATTAAAGTCAACACAATTTCAGAAGTTGGTTTAGGTCTAATCATCCCTTCCTATCGTGTTGATGTTACACGTGAAATTGATGTTATTGAAGAAATTCTTCGAGTTTATGGCTACAACAATGTAAAAATTCCAGCGAAGCTAAATGCAACCATTTCAAATTCGTTGCGCACAGAAGAATACAATGTTCAAAATAGTATTGCCAATCAACTGTGTTCATTAGGTTTTAACGAAATGATGGCCAATTCATTGACTACACCCGATTATGTAAAACTTTCTGATAATTTAAAGGAAGAATTCAATGTAGTTATGTTGAATCCTTTGAGTAATGATTTATCGGTTATGCGTCAATCGTTATTGTTTTCTGCATTGGAAGCAGTATCCTTCAACATCAATCGTAAAAGAAGTGATATAAAGTTATTTGAATTTGGTAAAACATATCACAAATTACCTGCATCTTATGACGAAGAAAAGCATTTGACTTTAACAGTTACTGGAAACCGAAGCAACGAAAGTTGGGCAAAACCACAGGAAAAATCAGATTTCTTCTTGTTCAAAGGATATGTTTTAACAATTTTAACGCGTTTGGGGTTAGATAAAAAAGTAACATCCTTACCTTTTGAAAATGATGTTTTTGCAGAAGGATTAGCTTTAGCCATTGGAAAAGAAATCATTGTAGAATTTGGTTCGGTAAAAAAATCAATTTTAAAACATTTTGACATCAAACAAGAAGTGTTGTATGCTGATTATAATTGGGGAAAAATCCAAAAGTATGTTTCCAACAAAATCAAATTTACCGATATTCCAAAATATCCAGAAGTACGTCGAGATTTTGCTTTATTAATAAACGAAAATGTTCAATTTGAGCAAATCTTTAACATCGCCAAGCAAACTGAAAAAGACTTATTAAAAGAGGTCAATTTATTTGACGTATACCAAGGAAATAACTTACCAGAAGGTAAAAAATCATACGCCGTAAGTTTCATTTTACAAGACGACACAAAAACACTAACCGACACTCAAATTGATAAAATTATGAGTAAGTTACAAAGTAATTTTGAAAGTCAGTTAGGAGCTAGCTTACGCTAGTATTCAGTTTTCAGTCACAGTTTACAGTATAAAAAAACTCCCGATTCAAATGAATCGGGAGTTTTTGCTTATTTACTTTTTACTTTTCTTCTCCTTCACAAATAACCCCGCTGTATATTTTTCATACAACTCAAATAAAAATTCCATGCGTTTGGATTCGCTGGTGAAAGATTTAAATTATGTTTAAAGAAGCTATTCTTGCTTTTGAATATTCTACACTTGTGCAATAATAAATAAGGTTATCATACGTAGATTTTACTTTTTCTTTTAAAAAACCATTTTCATCAAAGCAATTATCAAAATTAAAATCTTTGTAATGAATTACACCATAACCAAATTGTATCTCTGATTTGGTTGGTTTACGCCAATATTCTAACACGTAAGTTTTATTAATTATTTGTGATTTATGTATCATTTCTTTATTTTTTCTTTTATAAATAAACCCGCTATATATTTCTCATATAATTCAAATAAAAACTCCATGCGTTTGGCTTCACTGGTGAAGACTTGTTTACTATATGCAATTTCTACGGCTTTGTCTAATTCATTATGGGCTTTTACTAAAACTGGTGGCATTTTTCCAATATCATACATTTTACCCAAAGGGCAATTACTAATTTCACTTCTAGCATCTAAAACCTTTTGTGCTTTTTCTTCAATATTTTTTATGTGTTTATCTGAAGGATTTTCAGGCCAAGGAAAATTGTTGTAAACTATTTCATTTGAATACCGAAAATCGCTTTTTAATCTTCCACATGTAGTTTTAACCCAAGCCATATGCATTGTTGATTGTAGGATACCAAAGTGAAATAAAGTTGCATTTACTATACTTAGACAGGTGTCTCCTATAATTGAATCTTTGTCAAAAAAACCCATTGGAATTATCTTTCTATTTTCAGATGAAACCCTTGGAATTAAAATATAGTAAGATTTTGGTTGCCTAATTTCACCAAACATTGATGGATAATTAGCTAATTTTCTTGTCGCTTCTCTTGAACTACTTTCTCTATGTTTTTCAACTGCTTTTACTTTTTGTAATGCTGTTGGCATTGAATTCCAATCATTAGGATTTACATTTTCAAACCAATAGCAATATTTTTTTTGCGCGTTTAAAAATTCTTGAGCACCAATAAATGGTTTTATATATTCAAATGATTTAGGCTCTTTAAGTTTAATTTCCTCAATTTCATTTTCACTGATGAAAAAATTCCCCCCATCATTGGGCATACTTCCAAAAGCAATATCTGGTATATTACAAATAGGTTTTCTTCTTTTTTCAATAAAGATATCTTTAGCGTCTACTAAATACGGATTGATGTTTTTAACTTGAATAGCTTGTGGCTCTCCTTTTATATTCTCATATTCAAATAGAACTTTGTTCTTTGTATCAAAATTGGCAAAACCAACAATTATACAATAAACTGCTGCATTTCCTTTAGCTTCATTACTCCATTTAAAGGTTTTATGTGCAAAATGAATTTTGACTCCATATTTGGTGACCATTTGTCCCCAAAGAATAGCTGTTTGCTCTCCTTGCACCACAGAATTAGTGGAAACGAATGCGGCTTTTGTTGTTGAGTTTTGAATGTATTTAGCAGCTTTTAAATACCAACCTGAAACATAATCTAAGACTCCACAACCTTTACTGTTTTCAAACTCTCTAATAATTTGATTTCTCTGAAATTGACTCATAATTTTTGAACCAATAAACGGTGGATTACCAATGATATAATCAAATTTTCTTTGAAAATTGCTTTCAGGTTTTTTAGTTTTATGTATTTGATATGTTTTAGTTTGTATATTGGCTGTTTTATATTCTTTTTTTGGTTCTTCTACTATATAAATGTTTGTATGTTCTGCAATTATTTCTACTGGATTAATCGGATTAAGCAAGCTTTGCCAATTAACTTCTAATGCGTCACCATGAAAAATATTTGCCGATTTTGTTAATGGAATTCTAAAAAGTCTATCACCAGTTTCAATACTTGCAAACATATTCATTTGATGGTCAATTAACCACATAGCAACTTCTGCAATTCTAGAAGGGAATTCTTCATATTCTATGCCATGAAATTGATCTACATTAACTTTAAAAAACAAAGAAATGTCTAAAAATTCCATTTGATGAATTCTTCTATTTAATTTTTGTAAAGTTAAAATCACTTCAAATTCTAACTTTCTTAATTCACGGTAAGTTATGATTAAAAAATTTCCACATCCGCATGCAGGGTCAAGAAAATTTAAGTTTGCAATTTTATTGTGAAAACGAGTTAATGCAGTTGGATCGTGTTTACATTTTTTAAATTCTTCCCATAATTCATCTAAAAACAAGGGTTTAATCAGTTTTAAGATATTGCTTTCACTGGTGTAATGCGCTCCTAAGTTTCTACGTTCTTTGGGATTCATAACGCTTTGAAACATGGAGCCAAAAATAGCTGGTGAAATTTTACTCCAATCGACGTAACAACAATCCAACAAAGCTTGGCGCATTTTGCTATCAAAACTTGCCATGGGTAAAATTTCTTCAAATAATTTTCCATTTACATAAGGAAAATCATTTAATTGCTCGTCTAAATTCTTGAATCGTTTGTCTTTTGCTGTATTTAATACCTGGAACAATTCTTGTAGTTTAGAAGCTAAATCACTACCATCCTCAGCAGTTCTATGCTCAATGTAGTCTTGAAGTTGTTGCTTTTCAAAAATGGTCGTGTCTTCTGCAAACAAACAGAATAAAATGCGAACTAAATAGACTTCCAAAGGATGTCCTTCATAACCAATTTCTTCTAATCGGTCGTGGAGTTTTCCCATTAACTCCGCTGCTTTGATGTTGGCAGGGTCTTGCTCTTTGTATGTTTTCTTTTGATAGCCTAAAAGATAGCCGAAGCTTTGCACGTTAAGTACTAATTCGTCTAAAGTAAAGGATAAAGTGGTTTGTTCTTCAGTATCGTATAATCTGAAAATATGGAAATCGCACACCAAAACGTATTTTGGGAGTTCATTTTGTTTTAATCCGTGAGTGTAATCAATCGCTTGTTGAAAGGCTTTGTCTAGGTTTTTACCACGACTTTTCATTTCAACCAAAATAGTTCCTTTCCAAAGTAAGTCGATATAACCATCGGCATCGGATAGTTTTTTTACGCGATGCTCAAAGGTTCCAATCTTTTTACGTGAGATTCCAAAGACATCAAAAAAAGCATCTAAAAATGGTTTTGCATCAGCTTCTTCATTTGTGGTATCTTTCCATTCTTTTGAAAATTTAACTGCTCGGTCTTTTATTTCGTTCCAGCTTAGTGCCATTCTTTTTTTTTCAAATATAGTAAATTTCGTAGAAATTTATATAAGTGAAACAAGTGTGTTTTAACTAAAAAAATTAAAATTCACTATTTTACCCCATGATAAAAGTCGTTTGAATTGGTTCTGGAAATGTGGCGCACATAATAGTAAATTCAAAAAAGGCTTTAAAATATAAAAAAAGCGATTTAAAATAAATCGCTGTGTGTTCCTCTTCTAATTAGGGAAATTAATTTTATGGTTTCATTTTGTTCCCAAATTAATAGCCAATCGGGTTGAATATGACATTCCCATAATCCTTTATAATTTCCTTTTAAAATATGTGGTTTGTATTTTGTTTCTAAAGTTCCTTCCTCTACTAACTTTGTAACCACAATATCAAGCAATCCCATGTTTAAACTTCGCTTTCTTGCTAATTTAATATCTTTTTTAAACTTATTAGTTAATTCTAATTGATACATTTTAAGAATACAATTGATTTCTAAAAGAGGCTAAACTAACTTTTTGAGTTTTTCCCTTTTTTACGTCTTCTATAGCTTTTTCTGTTTCTTTATTATATCTTTTTTTTTGTGAAGTTATTTCTACAAAAGATAAGTTTTTTAAAAATTCAACAAATGCTTTTGCTTCTTTTTTACGCTCATCTATTTTAATAGTAATTTCCATTTGAACAAATTTTATATTACAAATATACAAAAATCGTTTTATTGAAATGTATCGGATACTATTTCTTAAAAATTCACTATTTTTACCCCATGATAAAAGTCGTTTTAATTGGTTCAGGAAAATTTAACGCTAATACTATGATAAATTATCAAGATTATAAAATTTTAGGCTTTCGGATTTAAAATATTATTACAATAATTTATCTAAATTAATTAACACATACTATAAATAAAAATAGGTGTATTAAGATTATTTGAAGCTATTCATTTTGTATATATTGTTGAACTTACAATTGACCTGCTTACAATTGTATGCATTATTTCTATAGTTGTTAACAAGTTTTAAGCATAAAAAACACCAACATTGATACTAGTGTTTTTTTTTTATACAGATGCTGAAAGAATTTCAGCATAACAGTTCTTTATTTACTCCTCCAATAAAACCTCCAAAATACTAATCGCTGCTTCGCTAATTTTAGTTCCAGGACCAAAAACGGCTACTGCTCCGGCGTCGAATAAGAATTGGTAGTCTTGGTGGGGAATTACACCACCGACAATGACCATAATATCTTGTCTTCCGTATTTTTTTAGTGCTGATATTACTTGTGGTACTAAAGTTTTGTGTCCTGCTGCTAAAGAAGAAACACCTAAAATGTGTACATCGTTTTCAACTGCTTGTTTGGCTGCTTCTTGAGGCGTTTGAAATAATGGACCAATGTCAACATCAAAACCTACATCGGCATAACCTGTTGCTACTACTTTGGCACCACGATCGTGACCGTCTTGTCCCATTTTCGCAATCATAATACGAGGACGACGACCTTCTTTTTTGGCGAAATCATCTGCTAATTGTTTTGCTTTTTGAAAACTTTCGTCGTTTTTAATTTCTTTACTATACACGCCGCTAAAACTTCTAATTTGTGCTTTATATCTTCCGAAAACTATTTCTAATGCATCACTAATTTCACCTAATGTAGCTCTTTTTCGTGCTGCTTCTACGGCTAAAGATAGTAAATTTTCACCGTTGTCATTCCCATGCAAACGGGAATCTGCACTTTTGGTTAATTTTGCTAAACATTCTGCAACTTTAGCGTTATCGCGAGTGGCTTTAATTTGTTCTAAACGTTCAATTTGTTGTTTGCGCACCATTTGGTTATCCACATCCAAAATATGTAACGGATCTTCTTTTTCCAAACGGTATTTGTTCACTCCAACAATAATATCTTGACTGCTGTCTATGCGAGCTTGCTTGCGCGCGGCTGCTTCTTCAATTCTTAGTTTTGGAATTCCAGCTTCAATAGCTTTGGTCATGCCACCAAGTGCTTCTACTTCTTCAATTAATTCCCAAGCTTTTTCTGCAATTTCTGCCGTTAAACTTTCTATATAATAACTTCCTGCCCAAGGGTCAACTGTTTTGCAAATTTTGGTTTCTTCTTGCAAAAAGATTTGCGTATTACGAGCAATTCGAGCAGAGAAATCAGTTGGTAAAGCAATCGCTTCGTCTAAAGCATTGGTATGTAACGATTGTGTTCCTCCAAAAGCTGCTGCGGCTGCTTCAATTGCAGTTCGAGCTACGTTATTAAAAGGATCTTGCTCAGTTAAACTCCAACCCGAAGTTTGGCAATGCGTTCTTAATGCTAATGATTTTTCGTCTTTTGGATTGAATTGTTTCAATAGTTTTGCCCAAAGCATACGACCGGCACGCATTTTTGCAATTTCCATAAAATGATTCATTCCAATCGCCCAGAAAAAAGAAAGGCGAGGAGCGAACGTATCAATATCCATTCCAGCGGCTAAGCCGGTGCGAATGTATTCCAAACCATCTGCTAAAGTGTATGCTAATTCAATATCAGCAGTAGCTCCCGCTTCTTGCATGTGGTAACCCGAAATCGAAATCGAGTTGAATTTTGGCATATTTTTACTCGTATATTCAAAAATATCCGCAATAATTTTCATCGAAGGCGTAGGTGGATAAATGTAGGTATTTCGCACCATGAATTCCTTCAAAATATCATTCTGAATCGTTCCTGATAATAGGTTTGGAGTAACACCTTGTTCTTCGGCTGCTACGATGTAGAAAGCCATAATTGGTAAAACCGCTCCATTCATCGTCATCGAAACCGACATTTCACCTAATGGAATTTGGTCGAAAAGTACTTTCATATCTTCCACTGAATCAATTGCAACTCCAGCTTTTCCAACATCACCCACAACTCGTTCGTGGTCAGAATCGTAACCTCTGTGTGTTGCTAAATCGAAGGCAACGGATAAACCTTTTTGTCCAGCCGCTAAGTTTCTTCTGTAAAAGGCATTACTTTCTTCCGCAGTTGAAAATCCCGCATATTGACGAATTGTCCAAGGTCTGCGAACGTACATAGTAGCGTATGGTCCGCGTAAATTTGGTGCAAAACCAGCGCCAAAACCAAGGTGTTCTAAATCGTAAATATCTTCTTTAGTGTAAGTTGGTTTTAGTTCGATGTTTTCGGCAGTTGTAAATGAGTTTGGAATTTGGAGTTTAGAGTTTGTAAAAACTTCTAACTTCTGACTTCTAACTTCTAACTTTAAATGTTGTATATCTTTTCTCATGAATTTTCTTTTAATAGTTGTTCAAATTCATCAACGGTTGGTATGTTTTTTTCATAAATTTTTGGGAGCTTTTCTGTGAAAGTATATTCGCTAACACCTATTGGTTTGTTTATGTCTTTTAGAGAATATTCAACTTCAATTCCATTTTTACCGTTGCAAAGTAAAATACCAATTGATGGATTATCTTGTTCTGTTTTCAGCAAATCGTCAACAGCTGATAAATAGAAGTTTAGTTTTCCTGCAAATTCAGGTTCAAATTCTACTGATTTTAATTCAATTACAACATAACATCTTAATGTAATATGATAAAAAAGTAAGTCTATTGCATATGATTTTTTACTAATTTCAATAGGATATTGTCTGCCAATATAAGCAAATCCTTTGCCTAATTCTAATAAGAATTTTGTAATGTTTTCTGTTAGTTGCTTTTCAATTTCTAATTCGTGAACTTTTGATTCTAAAGTTAAAAAATCAAAATTATATGGATCTTTTAATAGTTGGTTTGCAAGTTGAGCTTGACTTGTTTGTAAAGTTTTATCAAAGTTATTTATTGCTTTTCCTTGTCTTTCAAACAGGTTTTGTTTTAATTGAATTGATAAAATGGATCTACTCCAATTATTTTTTATCGTTTCATTTACATAAAATAAAGCTTCTTCTTTGTTTTTCGTTTTTTCCAAAATTAGAACATGATGTCCCCACGGAATTGCAACCAATTCATCTAGTCCAACAACTTGTTGGATTGAAACGTCATTTTTCAATCCAACAAGCTGTTGGACTGAAAAACCGTTATAAAAATTAAAGAACTTCCTAATGTTAAATAAATTGCTTCTTGAAAATCCTGAAATATCTGGAAATTCTGATTTAATATCTTTTGAAAGTTTTTCAATATAATTGTTTCTCCCTTCAAAAAGTGATTGATTTTCAAAAATCATTTTCCCAATATTCCAATACAATAAAATCAATTCCTTATTTATGGATAAAGCTGCTTTTTGTTGAGAACTAAGAATTTGTGTCTTAATTTCAAGTATAAAATCAGGATATTTTGAAAATTTCAAATTCATTTATTCCGAAGCTAATCGTTCTTGTTCTAATTTTTCAGCCAAACGTTTTTCGATAATCGGTGTGATTAATGTTTTTCTAGCGTTTTGTTTTACGAATGGATACAATTCCAAGTCGTTTTTCATTTGGTCGTTTTTGTTTGGATACTTGTTGGTTCCTAATAAAACTTCTTTCCCTGAATCGAAAAGTTCTTGTTCTTTTTGTGCGCTTTCGTTGATTTTTCTTTGGATTGTTCCATCGATTAATTGCGAAATCAAACCGCCATTTTTCTCGATATCTTTGAGTAATTCTAATGCTTTTTCTGCTAATTGCTCTGTTAAAGTTTCGATATAATAAGCACCATCAGCAGGATTATTTACTTTATCGAAATAACTTTCGTGTTTTAAAACTAATAATTGGTTTCTCGAAATTCTATCGCCAAACTCGTTGTCTTTATGATAAATCGCATCATAAGCTAAATTCGCAACAGCATCGGCTCCACCTAAGATGGCAGACATACATTCAGTGGTCGTGCGTAACATATTTACATTATAATCGTATAAGGTTTTATTGCGTTTTGTTGGTGTTGCGATGATATGACAATCGAAATTATGATTGTATTCTGCTGCTAATCTGTTGAATAAAAGGCGTAAAGCTCTTAGTTTTGCGATTTCGAAAAAGTAATTTGTTCCAACCGAAACTTCAATCGTAATCGGTTGATTTATAACTGGAATTCTATTGAAATATTCGTTTGCTTGTGCTAAAGTGTAAGCTAATTGTTGCACGATATTTGCGCCAGCGTTTTGATAAATTCCACTTGAAATGGTTAAAAAGGAAGCCACCCTGCCCGTTGGGCACCCCTCCAAAGGATGGGAATTTTCAGCGATGGTATTTAGTTTTTCAAAATCTTTTTCAAGGTTTTCAAACCAATTTCCATCTTTTCCTAATTGTCCAATTGGGTCAATTTGAACAAAAATGTTGGCTTTACTTTTTGTAGCAAATAGATTGATTTTAGAAACGAAATCGTTTGAAAGAAAAGGTAAATTGAAATAATAATTCACTTTCTCTAACGGAAGATTTTGCATTAATTCTTCAATCGAAATTGCATCATTTTCTAAAGTAAAACGGACACTTTCAGCTCCTCTAAGTAGTGTTTCTATTGCACGAGCATTCGATTTTTGAACATCATGAACAAAAATATTTTGAACGATTGCAAAAGGTTTTATCGGAACAATGGTGTCAAGATTTATTGCTGTTTCATCAGCGTGATAAAACGGTTTTACTTTAATGCCTTCTGGACTTTCCCAAACTAAATTTTCGTTGTAATCAGCACCTTTTAGTTCGTATTGAATTTGTTGCTTCCATTGTTTAGAAGAAACGGGTTCAAAATCGGAAAATAAATTATGGTTAGACACGAATTATATATTTAATTGTTACTATTTGTTTTTTCGGCAGTAGCCTTCTTTTCGTCTTGAAATTCGATGATGTAGATGTCTTCATTGTTGCGTTTCATAAAATATTTTTCGCGCCCATATTTTTCTACATGATCATCGTTTTTTAAGTGTTTTATGCTTATACTATCTTTAGTGATTTCATCTTTATAATATTTTTTATTAGTCTCTAATTCGTCAATTTTTTTATTTAAAACACGATGCTCTAAATAAGAAAAAATGTCAAAGAACAACATCCAAACAATAAAGAAAAGTAATACCAAAACATAGCGGTTCACTAAAAATTTTAGGAACGGATAGTGGGTAATTAGATGCTTTAATTTATTCATTATATAAGTCTTTGGTTGATTACAGCTCGAACTACATCTATAGCCACTGTATTGTATTTGTCGTTAGGAATAATAATATCTGCAAATGTTTTTGTAGGTTCAATAAATTGTTCATGCATTGGTTTTAATGTAGTTTGATAGCGATTTAAAACTTCGTCCATATCACGTCCACGTTCAGCAATATCACGTTTTAAACGACGAATTAAACGTTCATCAGAATCGGCGTGAACATAAACTTTAATATCAAATAAATCTCTTAATTCAGGATTAGTAAGAATTAAAATACCCTCAACAATCATTACTTTCCTTGGATTCGTGATAATTTTATCATCGGTTCTATTATGAGTTACGAAAGAATAAACTGGTTGTTCAACTGTTTTTCCTGCTTTTAACTCTTTCAAATGTGTTACTAACAATTCAAAATCAATAGCTCTTGGATGGTCAAAATTGATTTTGGTACGTTCTTCATAACTCAAATGATGTGTTTCTTTGTAGTAAGAATCTTGAGAAATAATTCCTACTTCAGAAGTAGGTAACTCATTCATAATCTGATGCACAACTGTTGTTTTTCCACTTCCTGTACCACCTGCAATTCCAATTATTAGCATAAAATATTATTTGTTTTATGTTAGCAAAAATAGAAATAATATTCTATGTGTTTTTTGTTTTGGTATGAAAATTTTGGAAATAAATGCTAAAAAAATATATAGCATTTAATAGGCACTTAATAATCATGCTTCTATGTTTAAAACAAGATCTTTAAAACAACAATGCCTTTAATTTATTGAATTGTAGATTAATTTGTGCTTAAATTCTTTTCAAATTTCAATTTGTTCTCGTTCTTGCACTAAAAAATAATTATAAAAAACAAAAGACCTTCGGTTGAAGATCTATTGTCGGGGTGGCAGGATTCGAACCTGCGACCTCCTGCTCCCAAAGCAGGCGCGATAACCGGGCTACGCTACACCCCGAATTTGTTGATACAAATATAGAACTTAATATTTATTATCAAATTTTTTTTTATAAATATTTAAGTATTATGTAATAAATATTTTCATTTTTACTAACAGAGAGTTAGAGTTAGTTTGATAATTTCGGAAATGATGCATTCTCTTTTTTTTTGAACTTTTTTTTGATTAACTTTAAATTTTCAATGTTGTCCGATATAGAATATTTTTGATGGAGTTTTTGTTTTTTGTTGGGAGTATTGTATTTTAAATTATAGGTAATTATAAATCATCAGAATACTAATATGGTTAATAATATCCTTTAGATGCTAAAATTAAAACTTGGCTTTATGATATTTCAAATTCAATAAATGAAAAAAAACTATTTAGTAAAAAACTCCAAAAAAATATAAATCTATAAAAATGAGTCAAAGAGAAGTAAAACATTATTTCTCTTCTTTTTTGAATTGATTTAAAACAAATTCCATTGTTTACTCCTTATAGACCTGTCTTTTTATTTCAATATCTGTTCTGCGTGAGCTTTTGTTTTTACATCTGAAATTACAGATTCTATAAACCCATTTTCATCAATTATAAATGTGGCTCTATGAATACCCTCATATTCTTTACCCATAAATTTCTTTAGTCCCCAAACACCAAAAGCTTGAATAACAGATCTATCTTCGTCTGCAATCAACGGAAATGGCAAATCAAATTTCTCAATGAACTTAGCTTGCGCTTTTGCACTATCTGCACTCACACCTAATAAAGCATAATTATTGGCTTGAAAACGAGCATAATTATCTCTCAAATCACAAGCCTCTGCCGTACAACCTGGCGTGCTTGCCTTTGGATAAAAGAAAACTACTAATTTCTTTCCTTTATAATCGGTTAATTTATGAATAGACCCATTTTGATCAAAACCTTTAAAATTAGGTGCTTTATCTCCTTTTTTTAAATTTATCATATTCTTTATATTTTTTAAAATTCACTATTTGAAGTTAAAATTCAACATTAAAAAAGTATTTTGATATTGCGATTTAACTTTATAAATTTACGATTCAAATTTAGTTAAAAATGATCAAAAGCGAGAAGGTAACATTTGTTATAAATACGTTAAATAAATTATATCCCGAAATTCCAATTCCTTTAGACCATAAAGATCCATACACTTTGTTGATTGCGGTTTTACTATCTGCACAATGCACTGATGTTCGTGTGAATCAAATTACACCTCTTCTATTTTCGAGAGCGGATAACCCATTTGATATGATAAAAATGTCAGTAGAAGAAATTAAGGAAATTATTCGTCCGTGTGGTTTATCACCCATGAAATCGAAAGGAATTCACGGGCTATCCAAAATTTTAATTGACAAATACGATGGCGAAGTACCTCAAAGTTTTGAAGCATTAGAAGCATTACCAGCTGTGGGACACAAAACAGCGAGTGTGGTAATGAGTCAAGCGTTTGGAGTTCCTGCTTTTCCAGTTGATACACATATTCATAGATTAATGTATAGATGGGGATTAACAAATGGTAAAAACGTAAAACAAACAGAGAAAGATGCCAAACGTATTTTCCCAGAATCGTGTTGGAACAATTTACATTTACAAATTATTTGGTATGGACGTGAATATTCTCCCGCTCGAGGCTGGAATATAGAAAAAGATATTATTACCAAGAAGATTGGAAGAAAAAGTGTGATTAATGAAATAAAAAAATGACTCAATAAATATAAATAAAATGAACATTTTTAAACATTTATACTCATAATTAAGTTAAAGTAGAGAAAAAGAATTGAACGAAAACTGAATTTGAATCAATTCTATATTGGTTAACTATTTCAAGCTTGAAAGTTTTTAATTAAAAATTGAAATATTTGTAATTTTAAAACTTGTTTGATCCAGCACTTAAACTCAAGTAAAATATACTAAAAATAGCTTAATTTATTAATCTTTTTTTACAGAAAAATCCAAGTAACATAGATTAAAATCTACGCTATTTGGATAAATTAAATGTCGAATTAGCCAAAGAAAGTTTTCTGTAAAATATCTTAAATAAATTCAGAATGAACAGAATCACAGCTATTTAGAAACCCTAATTTCGTTAATTTGCAATAATTTCAATTAAAACATTACCAATTCTATTCGTAGTCAATGCTTTAGAAAAATTGAGTAAAAAGTAAACCGTTTCTTTTTTAGGTAACATTAATTGAGGAACTAATTTTTTTCTAGAGTAAAGTTTTGCCATATATAACGTTTATTTATTTAATTCTACAACGTCAAAATTTTACTTTTAGTATTAAATCGTCAAAATAATTTGATTTTTTTCTATGATTTTTCTCAAATTCAGCAGTGCATAACGCATTCTACCTAAAGCAGTATTAATACTAACTCCTGTAAGTTCAGCAATTTCTTTAAAACTCAGGTCTTGATACATACGCATCACTAAAACTTCTTTTTGATCCTGTGGAAGTTCGTCGAGTAAACGTTTTAAATCAACCTCAACTTGCTCGGTTATCATTTGACTTTCAACAGTTAGGGCATTATCAGTCAAATAATTAAAAATAGAATACTCTTCGGTTTCGCGTTGAAAAGGCATTTTTTTTGCTTTTCTAAAATGATCAACCACTAAATTGTGAGCAATTCGCATGACCCAAGGCAAAAATTTTCCTTCTTCGTTATACGATTTTGTTTTTAGTGTTCTAATAACTTTTATAAAAGTATCTTGAAAAATATCATCTGATACATCTCGATCTTTAACTTTAGAATAAACAAATCTGTAGATTTTAGATTGATGCCTATCAATCAATGAAGCTAAAGCTGACTCATCGCCACTTATGTAATTCTTCACCAATATCGCATCTGGAAGTACAAGATTAGCCATAACAATACCTTTTAGTTAATTTAAATTCTCGGAGTCTAAAAAGTATTTGTATTGTATAGGCAATTCTTTTTTTAAGATTATTTAAGCCAAATTTAACATAATTTTTATTTAAGAAACAAATTTTGATTAAAAATTTAACATTTAAAAGGCAATAAAAATGAAAAACACTCTCTATTTCAAATGAAATAGAGAGTGTTTTAAACTAAACATGAGCAAATTCATAGTGTGCTTTTCACCAAATAAAGCTATTTATTGAATTACTATTTTTTTTATGCTTCTTTGATTCCCAGAATATATAGCCAACAAATATATTCCAGAAGACACATTTGAAACATCAATTATATTCGTATTGGTTTGTACTTCTAATACTTTACTGCCTAAAAGTGTATAAAGTTCAATAGAATCAATTCGATTTTCAGAAGTTATTTGAATAAAATCAGTTGCTGGATTTGTGTAGGTAAAATCAGTACTAGACTCAACATCTGCAAGTCCTAAATTGCAATTATTACCAACTTGGTATGAATAATAACTTGTAACCGACATGCCCCCCTGATAGGCAAATTTTACGCCATAACTAATTAAAGCACCTGCGATTTGGCTAGGAATAGTATAGGTAAACGAATTGTTACCTAAAGCTGTCATTTGGAATTCCGAAAAAGGGGATTGTCTCCAAAGATAAGCTACAACGCCTACTTTATCGGTATCTAATAATGTGTAAGTAATTTTCACATCATTACCAATGGTTTCATAACTATAGGAATATCCCGAAGAAAAACTTCCTATTTGTGCTACATTTGATGTTCCCGAACAGCCAATTACTCCCAAAGTAGTAGCATTCAATAAAATCGAATTATTAGCTGCATTATTTCCAGTTAAATCACTTGCAGAAACAGAAAAAGTGTAATTTGTATTTGGACTTAAACCAGAAATTATTAGCGATTTTTGCACTCCAGAAGTTCCTGCGGTTGTATTTATTATTGTTCCATAACCAACATTATAAACAATACTTCCTGAATTATCGTTTGCATTCAGCAGCAATTCAATAGTTGAACTAGTTATATTTCCAACCGTTGCTGTAAAATTGGTTGGAATTTGTGTGTCAACTTGAACATTTTGATACACTCTTACATAATCTATTACCATTGCTTCCTGAGTGAAATTTGGCACAATATTTCCTGCAACACCGCCCATTGCAATGTTGAGAAGGAGATATTGTTCTAAATCAAAAGGCCAGTTATTTGGTGTTTTAACTGCTGGATTATAAGTATAAAATGGAACACCATCTAATAAAAAAGTAATCTGAAAAGGTGACCAATTCATGGAATAAACATGAAAATCAGTCCCTAAATTTGTTGCAATTGTACCTCCATG
>Ga0209175_10000768_pt1 | contig 17476 bp, 26 predicted proteins | sample JI91814C2DNA_FD_187506 | JGI IMG/M metagenome (GOLD analysis project Ga0209175, IMG submission 187506) | Wastewater effluent complex algal communities from Wisconsin, to seasonally profile nutrient transformation and Carbon sequestration -... | ecosystem: Engineered > WWTP > Effluent > Algae...
CTTTTCATTTTTCTTTACTCCGTCGCTGGTAATATAGATACCTTTAAGATGAATAAATCATGAACAAGGTTATCTCCAGCAATTTTTGTTACAGCCTGTTTTGCTAGACCAAGGGTAGGAAATCGAAGAGCATCTTTTATATCTGTACAACTACCGCTAACTGGCCCTTCTTCGGCCTGAGAAACATCGTATATGTAAAAGTCCATACACACATTTGGATTTAATATTTTGATAATGTAATATTCACCTAAACCGTCTAAACATTTCTTACAAGAAACTCTATCTATATCTTCGGTAATTTCTTCATCTGTCTCTAATAGATATATTAATTTAACCGTACATACTTTTTGCGCCCAAGGAAAAGTTACATTTGTTATCAGATGCATGTATTCGTTATACCTAAAAGTATAATAAAATATTCTATACAAACTTACTATCAGTGATGGTCAAATATTCCTGATAACTATGGATTTTAGTTGTGTCATACCGAGGATCATTTAGAATGTCTTCTATTGATTTTTTACTACTTTTAGTAATACTATTTTCAAACCACCCTATAAACAAAACACGTTTATTAGGCATTGTGAAATATACTGCAAAATGACCGGAGCTTTTTACATGCCAAACAGTTAACTCTTTATCAGTACCTGTACAAGAATTACATCCAAAACAAAGATAAGGTAGGATTTCTTTATTTAACCACATCCCTTAATCCTTTCCATAAGTTCCGAGAAAGAAGTTACTCTCTCTGAACTGTTTCTGTATTTTGGGACATTTTTAATATTGCCGAAGATACTCGTATATAGACGCTTGCATGTGGCACTTTCTGTAGTGTGGAAAAAGTAAACCCTCCCCTCTTTTGTACCCAAATACACCTTATTATATATAGCACAGATATATACAAATAGTTCATTCTCTGTGCCTTTACATTTCTCACAGCCGAAACAAAGGTACTTAATGTTAGAAATAGTCATACTATCTAACATACTCCCATCCTTTTTAAAAGTTCCGCCGCAGAAAGTATTCTAGGGGAGACGGTGCCAGAGGAACAGGTTTTTACTTTTTCTATAGTACCGAAACCACTTATAGAAAAAGTAGTGTTAGGGTGGTCTATATATGTAGTTATGTCAAAAACATAAAGAGTCTTATTATGGAATACGTACACTCTGTTAGCTATACCTCCATTATAAATATACACAAACAATTCTTCTTTAGTGTCCTTACATTTATCACAACCAAAACAGAAGTAAGTGATCATTGAAATAGGCAGCTCATCCAGCATAATCATACCCTTTTTTTAGAATTTCTTTAAGATCCTCTCTGTCTTTTACAGGGCGAATATCTTTCGCGGCATCTTTGATAGTATTGTAGAAAAGGCTCTTCGTTATTGTATTTTTATTTGGAGTATATAGTACTCCATTAAGTTCTACATATAGACAGGAACTGTCTGTTGTTGTATACAAACCCTTACATTTATCACAACCAAGACACATATTCAGCCATGCGTCATAGTTTGCCATGTAGTAGTTATACCTAAAAAATACTATATAATTTCATGTAGAAACTATTTCAACATGCGCCACCAAGTATCTGTTTTGTACTCTTCTGGAATATGGGCCTCATCAAACACATCTATTCCCAATTTCTCTAGTATATCAATTCTTTGATCATGTAAACTTTCTGGAATCTTTTCTCCACACCATGGACAGAAAGATAGAATATAGGCGGCATTTACGCCTTCCAAATAAAACGATCTACTATTTGCTTTGTATTTCACAACATTATCAGGGCATTCAAAAGAATGTTGACTACACTTTTTTGACTGACCTCTCATTCCATCGCAACATATAAATTCCTCTGGAATTTGGTTACTCATTCCACGGTAATCTCCACAGGTTTCCCTACTAATTTATAGTCTGGATAATCTAGAACAGCGGCATTTACAAGTTGAGTGTCTTTATATCTAGTAATCTTTCCACCTTGTTCATGTATATGTCCAAAGGTCATCAACTTCAAATCCGGCATAGAAAATACCCTGTCCTTCAACTTCTTACTACCCAAATTCTCCATACTTCTTCCGCCGACATCTAAATAGCCAAATGGAGGACCGTGGCTGACTAAAATATTACAGTCGATAATATTATCTATTAGAGAGTTGTGTCTTTCCACAGTTGTGAAAAAATCATTCATCTGTCTGTGAAAGTGAGTGTGAGGAAATCCGAAAAAAGAGTAGCCGTCGAACATATATAACTGATTTTTTAGATAACTCTCCAACCACAGATCAACAGTGTTCTTAGTATATTTTTTTAGCGCATCTTGATACAGAAGTCTTGAGGCGCTTGTAAAATAGGCATCGTGATTGCCGGGAATGATAAAAACTTTGGCATAGTTGTTTTCTACTTCCCCCAGCCACTTTAGAAAGTCCAGACATTCGTGTTCTTCACCATTCAAGGTAAAGTCGCCACAGTGAATTAAAATATCTCCTTTTGGAAGGGCGACTTTTCTATGTTGATTGTGGGTATCTGACAAAATAACTGCTTTCATCTATTGTCTCCTAGTAATACGTCCATTTTTTACAGCACCATTATCATACCCAGATACAGTGAATAATACGTTATCTCCAAGCACTACTTTAATCTTGTTCTTATTCATTTTTCCGGCGACGGTACATAAAGACTTAAAAGTTTCGTTGCCCATTTTATATTCAACTTCAAACTTACCTCCATATACAGCAGTAATAATTCCATTTAGCTCTAGATCTGTGTCTTTGCTCATAAATCTGTTATATCAACAAATACATATAAAATTTCACTAACGAAGAATCAGATTGTCGTCGAAGTCTTCTCCGTAGCTACTACGGGTATCTGGATTTAAAATATCTCGACGAGGAAACTCTACGAATGATGTCAAGAAACAATATAACAGTGAGTGGAAGCTATCATCAGTATTAGCTGGATTCTTCTGATACATAATAATTCGTGTTCGTGGGTTATATTCACTAGTAATAGCTAGAATGTCTCTTCCATACGGATCTTCAAAGTCCTCCCATTTTGGAAACCTAAATACATCCTTTCTTTTAATCGCCGTGAAAATAGAAGACATACACTCACTTCTGTGAATGATGAACCTATATAAGTTAGGTTCCCATTTCATCTTTGTTTTAGGGTTACTGTACTGGTACTTTAGAACTCTCTGAGCACCAAACTCTCTCATCAATTGATCGTTTTGAACCATGCCTCCGCCGAAGTCCGTTCCTATATATTTAACTCTATAAGTATGTAAAAGTTTGATAATGGCCTTCATCATATATGTTGATTCGGCCTCTGGTCCTTCAAATCTTTTCCAAAAGAACGGAACAAAGTATCGTCGACCACCAAAATCAAAGTACTTAGCAATGGTAAGAACTGTATAGGATTTTTCTGTCTGTGCTCCCCAGTCAATGCCTGCAAAAATAGGTTCTCCATCTTGAAGATGATATTTCAACTTCTCTTGATATTCTGGTTTTAAAGACAGTTTGAGATCTTCGTTTGTATTGTCATCACAGTTATCAATGAGGTCCTGCCTAGTAAGTGGTTTTTCTCCACTATCATAAGACATACCTAAAACCTCGTTGTAAAATTGCGCCTTAGAATATCTGTTCATATAATCTCTAACCGTTCTCCAGTCACAATCAGGAGAGATTAACTGAGGGATATGAAATCCTTGAAAAGGTTTGGCAGCAGTTTTATATATTAGAGGATTCATAGATACCCATTTGCAATCAGGGTCTCTTGGAGAAATACTATTTCCACAAGAATCACAAATAAGACCTTCTTTACCTAGACATTTCTCATCAGTAACAATGTTCCAGTGTTGTCTAGTTATTTTTCCGCCGCCCAAATAACTGTGTCTATTACAAGGAATAGCCCATTCATTCTGAGTAGATTGATTTGCCCATACTTCTTCAATAGGGTTATCTAATCCAAGAGGCGTTCCTGAATAGTACGTCTTCTTATACTTTGTACTGGCGGCGAATTGTACTTGTTCAATAATAGGAATATTATCTTTAATGATATTCTGAATCTCGTCGATAATTAGTAGATCAACGCCACCGATTCCACGAATACGATCTGCATTCAAGAAGGCGTATCTAAAAAGAATCTCACTTCTAGTAATGAACTGTTTAACGAGGGTGTTATCAATACCTCTGGTATCTTTATATTTTTTTAAAACCTCACTGTCCTCTATAGGACCGATAACACGATCCTTCATATACTCTTTTGTCTGAGTTTGAGACGGGCTTACGTAAAGAGCCTTGAATGCAGGTTGTATGCAACAAAGAGATAAAGCAGTGTTTCCTAGCCAGGTACTTTTATTTACCTGTCGTCCACATTTAGCTAAGATTCTATCTGCTGGAGAATCATAGATAGGAATCCAATACTCTCTACCTTTAAAGGAGAAGTTCTCGTATTTGTTTTTATCCTTGTTAAACATACGAAAAGCAAATTGAGTCCAACCTGAGACAGATATGTTAATCTCGCTCGATCTATCCTCATCATCTTTTGATAAGATGAAATCAGTATCAAGTTTTACATTGTATCGTCGAAATTTGTCTACAGACATACTTCAGATATACACTAAAAAAAATAATAAGCAATATTAGTGCTGCTACTGAAGAGGGTACTGATCCTCCAAGCCATCATCAATCACGACGGCTTCCTCTTCCTGCTGCTGACGGAACTTCTGGATGCCCAGAGTCCCGGCGACGCCAGTTGCCGCTCCCGCAAAGAAGACGGCGATCATCCCCTTCCGTTCCTTGACCCATCCCCAGGCTCGTGATACAGCGGACTTCTTCTCAGTATTATTGGTTTTCGTTTCGTCTGTCATATAATGTTTATACCAATAAAGAAATGAAAAATTTCACTATGTAATAATCAGATCATCAATATTAATATCTTTACTAACACTTCTCTGCACACTGTGACGCTCTTTCTTCCACCTTTTAGCAATACCTGATTTAACTACTTTATTTACCACTTCTTTATAATTAAACAGGGTTCTTCTCTTACCTTTTAAATCTATATGTAGGTATACAAGAGTAGTTAGTTTTATATTACGATAAGCTCTAAAAGCTAGCTTTCTCGTCTCAGATACTTGATTACTCTTTTTTGTAAAGTAACATAGTATATACGCTAACTCTATAAAAGGTCTCCAACACTCTTCGTCCTTAGTGTACTCTTTTAATTGATACAGGTGTTTCTCTGTCAATCTACATAATACTTCTGACCATTCAACTACTTGTTTAATAGTAGTTACCCTTAATTTCTTTGCTTCTAAATATATGGCGTGCAGCTCTCTATCAGATAGTTCTAATGGTTGATAATAGAGATCAAAAGCTCTTTCTAAAAGCTCTACCTTTCTTTCTAATCTCTCCACCTTTAAAAGTAAGTTGTTATAAGTAGCTTCTGTAAGTCGTATTTCTTTTGGCTTGTTGCAGTGTTTTAGTAGTTGCTCCTTGTTAACAAAACTTCGTCCACCAAATTCTCTAGATAAGATGTGTCCTTCTCTTACTTTCTTTGAAATATCTTTTTTTGGTACACCTGTTAGACGATTTGCAACTATCAAAGAAATGTACCCTTCTTGTTCCAACATCTTTATTTTGGCGGCATCAATAGAATTCATAGAAAAACATTAACATTGTTTTTCTATCTTTTTTATGATTTTGTATATTGATACTAATGTTACTCGAAAAAATCGCCAATGAATTAAGGGGAAGTATTCCTGGAGGAAAGGCCAAGGTAGATGCGCTAGCAACAAAGGTAGCAGGTACTTACCTTAATACAGGAGAGAATATGACAAAACAAATTCAAAAATTAGCTGAAGCTGAAGGATTGTCAGATGAATATGTAAAGAGAGTGTGTGAAACATCCAACCATAAAGTAAGTTCTCATCTTTTCAATACTAACGAGGATAAGAATTTTCAATTTGACCTAGCGGACTGGCAACAGATTCTTTCTCCTCAAGAAGAAAAGACGGCCTCTGTTTACGACTTACCTCCGACAAACTATAAAACAGCCTCCATTAAAGTAGCCTCAGAAGAAGTTATCGAAGCTACTCCTTATTACATGAAGTCAGATCCCACAGAGAATCTTCTTGATCTAAAGGATACCTTTTCTCGGGCCGAAGAAGATACTAGAGTAAAGTTGGCATATGTACAAAATGAGGAACAATTTGTATTCCAACAACTCTATAATGAGTTTTCTTCAGAAGTTAAGGACAACGGCTATTTTAAAGTAGCTCAAGCATTAGTGCCTTTCTTACATCCAGAAACTATTGAGTCACTTACTTATGAGGGAATTTCTGATAACACTATTTCTGAGGACGATTTATTTACAGTAGAGAAGTTAGCTGAAGTAGTTGATGAAACTGCCGAAGTTATTAAACTTGGTCAGTATTACGAAAAATTGCGTCAAGAAAAAGAGCTATATAAATTAGCTCATGAAGAAATCACAGAACAATTACAAACCATTTGTAATACTCTAAAAGCCCGATAGGATAAGAACATGATTTCACAGCTATTAAAATTAGCATCAGAAGACAAAGTGTGTGAGGAAAAACTCGCATTTGTCTACGACGCTATGGAAGATAAGGATGTAGGACAAGATATTAGTGATGAAGTCGAGTCACTACTTGGAGAAGTAGAAGAGTCACTAGAGAAGAGTGCTGGTATTTTTGATGCAGTCAAGGGAGGTATTTCGTCCGCCGGCAAAGCTGCCAAACCTTATGCTGGAGCTGCTGCATTAGGTGCCGCTTCTCTAGTAGGCTCGGCCTTAGTTAATGATATGTATACCTCAGCTAGATTGGCGCTTTCTAGAAATAGAAATTACAAGAATATGTTAGAAGCTGATCCAGAGCTTAAACAACATCCAGCAGAGAAGGTGAAGGCTCTCTTTAATACCCTTCACGAAAAAGGCGGACCAGAAATGTCGGGCGATCCCTTGATTGCCTCAGCTTTCGTAAAACAACAGTTAGAACTTCCTCCACAATTCCTGTTAGAACAAGTACACAAACTTGTAGGTACAGGAGCCGCTCTTAGTAAATCTCGTCAAATGGGCTCGTTTGATATGGGTAGAATTATGGGAGCTGGCGGAGGTAAGCAAATGGCATCTGAAGCAGGTAAGCAAATCGGCAAACAAATGATGTCCCCTCCAAGTGGACCCCGAGGTATTGGTGGAGAAACTTGCCCTACATGTGGGTCAAATGATGTAACTGTTTCTAATAAAGGCGGACTTATTTTTAGTGATTGCGAAGACTGCCACCATACTTGGTAAATTATGGAAAAGTATCTAGACACATACGAACCAGCAGTTCTCCTCGATAAAAACGGCATAGAAAAAACCGCCGAGGAGAAAAAGGACAAAGTTGATAAGAAAGTACTGGATGTAATCAAAACCTTACGTCCAGATAAAGATAAACATTTGTATGTACATAAAGTAATTATGGGTGATGGAGAGAGATGGGGAAGTAACGCCAACGGTGATGTATTTCCCGAGGACGATTTATACGCTGACTCTAAGAAACATGGATATAAAACTTTCTTAGATGCAGGTATCTTCACGTCGCACAAAAATAGAGACAAATCAAAATCCCTCGGAAGACTTATTTTCTCAGTAGTAAATCCTATAATGAAAAGGATTGAGCTTATTGAAGAGGTGTCAAGAGAGAAGTGCAAAGAACATGATAGAGATTTTGGTGTGTACGACAGCTTACTCGATGGCGTGTCTCTATTTTCTTCTATGGGCGCAAGAGTTCCTTACGATATCTGTAGTATTTGTGGAAATAGGGCACCAACAAGAGCGAGTTATTGTGAACACCTTCTACATAAGATGAATCAAATTCTTCCTGACGGGAGACTTGTTTGTGCATTAAATCCAAGACCAGTATTCTTTGATGATAGTTATGTGAAGAACCCAGCATTTAGACCAGCGTTTACACTTAACATAATCAAGATTGATGCAGATATTCCTAAGCTGCTTTCTAAAACCGCTGAAGAAAGCACTAAGAAGGGAAAACCAATAAAAGTCTCTATGAAGACTTCATATAATGGTTTACCTATTAGTATTGAAGTAAGAAGTGGAGACTACAGACATGGATATGCCCGTGGAGGAAAATGGAAAAAGAAGATGTTCTGTCATTATGGTTTTATTCCAAATACTGAGGGACATGATAATGAAGAAGTCGATGTATACCTAAAGCCGGAAGCAAATAAAAGTGCCAACGTATATATCGTCAAACAAATGAAGACTGTTGATGGACAGAAAGAGTTCGACGAAGAAAAGGTAATGATTGGATTTGATTCCAAACATCATGCAAAATCTGTTTATCTACAACATATGGGTGAAAAGTATTTTGGAGGAATTGAAGGAATGTCTTTGGATGAATTTAAAAACCATATTAAAAGAGAGAAAACGAGTGAAATGGTAAAAAGAATTCCTGCTATTTCTTCGCCACTTTTGAGTAAAATAAAATTTCAATAATATTTCTTTGCAATATCTTTTGTTAAAGAAATAGAATAAGGACACAACATGAGTAAAGCATTAGAACTAATTAATGAAATGTATAATACAGAGGAGCTAGAGAAGGCTGCTCAGTACCAACAGGAATTTGCCGAAGTTGAGGATGTTCTCGACAAGGTAGCTTCTCTTGCTGGAGCTGATCTATCTGGCCTCAATGATTCTGATAAACTAGAACTCTGGAACGCTCTTGTAAATCAGTACAACGCTCAAGAGGGTCAGGGAGAACAACTAGCCCAGAATCAGCAAGCTGGCGAAGCTCAGGAGCAAAGTCAAGTAGGTGCTACTTCTCCTGCTCAGCAAGTTGATCCGTATGTTGCTTACGCTACTTCTTCACCAGAGAAGGCCCAGGATTTCCAGATGAAGGTTGCTGAGACCATCTATACCAGTAATCTCTGGGCGGCTAACAACGCTGAGCGAACTGCTGAGTACATGGCCAAGATTGCTGAGAGTATGGTTGAGGTAATTTGGTCAGGTCTACAGCAGAAACTAGCTGGCGAAGACAAGGAAGAGGAAAAGCACGAGGACAAGAAGGATGAGAAGCACGAATCCTTTGAAGCTCTTGCTAAGGGTCATGCAATGAAGGTGAAGGAAGAGATGAAGAAGGAAGCTTCTTTTGATACTGCCGTCGCTCTTCGCGCCGCAGAAATGATCCTAAATGGAGAAGTATAATGGCATTAGACGTACAAACTGTAGTTGCAGGTATTCTTCAGAAAGTTGCTTCTAAGAAAGTAGAGCAAGAAGAGAAGAAGGGTAAGAAAGAAGAGAAGAAGGAAATTGTGAAAGGTATGTCTTCATGTAAGTACGCCTTCACTGTTGCCGATGTTCTCGACGAGATTGTAGATAATTTTGAATTAAACTTTGGTTCAGAACTTGATCGTGCCCAAAAGCTGGCATACGAATCACCAAATACTCTTGCCACCAGTGTAGCCACTAATCAGAACTTCAAGGCTCAGAATGAGCATCGTGATGCCATGGCTGTAGGTGAAGATCCTGCTATGGGAGATAAGGGTAACGAGAACGGTATTACACCCAACCACCTAAAGACGACTCTAAGCCATCCTCCAGGCGGCAAGGAAAAGAACGACCCAGCCAATCCTCCTCTATACAATAAGACAGCAGCTACTTATGAAAAGATTTTAAAGAAACTAGCTGGAGACAAAACAGCTTACGAGTCTCCAAACACTCTTCGTACAATGACTGTCACTGATTCAGGTGCTGGTCAGCAAGGCTATGATAGCGGCAAGTCCGACGGTAACAACCTTCGCAACTTAATTCAAACTTCTAATGAGAAGGCCATGGATTACACCAAGGCTGACGCTAAGAAGGATTATATTAAGGAGCAGATGAGTCAAGTATTTGATGAGGTACATCCAGAGAAGGATACTGCTGTAGATCGTTTTATTGATCGTGGAGCAGACACTTCAAAACTAGCTGGTCTAAAGGATGTTGCTGGTAAAGTAAAAGATGTTGCTAACCGTGGCGTCGAACTAGCCAAGGGTGGAAAGAAGCAGTTTATGATGAATTCAGATAAGCAGGTAATGAATGCTCGTCCTGGTAATACTGCCCAAGGATTCAAAGGTAAGACCACTCGTACCGAGGCTGCTAAGTCCACTGCCGTTAGAGCTGGAGTAGCTGGTGCCGCAGGCGCTGCTGGACTCGGTGCTCACAAAGCTATGGATAAGAAGGCCGACGAGGAGACCATCTCAAAAATGGAGCGCCTTGTAAAAGAAGAGAAGAAGGACGAGAAGGTAGAAGAGAAGATTCATCCAGGTCTTCACAAGGAAGTAGAAAAGGCGGAACAAAAGAAAGAAGCAGAAATTCTAAATAAACTAGCTTCTATTCTTGCTTCGTATAAAACTGCTGGATCAGAAACCTCTCTAGGTGACGGTTCTGCTGTAGCTCCTGGCGGTATGGATGTTGGACAAGCTGTTCCACAGGAAGTTCCCTCGCCAGCTGCTGCCAGTCCAGATCAAATTGAAAAGATAAAGAAGATTCTTCTCATGATGCAACTAAAGAAGCAACAGGAAGAAGCTGCCATGGCACAGGCTCAGCAAGGAGATATGCAAGTTCCCCCAGAAATGACTACTCAAACTGCGCCAGGTGCAGTACAAGGAGTTTAATCATGTTAAAAATTTCTTCAGTACAAGTAAAACAGGCTCTCTCAGAAGCAAGTGAAACACTTCGTAAGCTCGCCTCAGAGAACACTGAACTAAGTGAAAAGCTCGCTTTTTATACAAAGAAGGAGCGATGTGAAAAGATCGCTTCTCTTATGCAAGATCGTGGCGTAAAAGTTGAACAAACCTTCGAGGAGAAAGTTGCAGAACTTATGGAAACAGGTACTTCTTTAGAGGTGATTGAAGAAGCAGTTAGAATGGAACCCAAGAACATGAAGTTAGCATCTTTAGAAGAGGGTGGAAAAAGTTTATCACTTGATCCATTTTCTTCTTTAATAGCTTCTCTATCAGATTTACACTAAAAGGATTAACGAACAATGGCAAAACAATACTTCCGACTTATTTCTGATGTAACTGTACTGTACGCACGAGACTACGATCTCGTTGACCCAACCATCCTAGATCCAGCGTCGTCAACTACTCTGTTTCCTGGTGAGTGGCTAAAGACTGTGTATTCAGGTTCAGACCTGAAGGTTCAACGAGGCACTGGTCTTGAGACAGATCCAATCTGTAGTCCTTACTTTGCCGATTTCAAGGCACGTACTGACGTACAAGCTGTTAAGCGAGTTCCACTGCTTCCTTGGGGCGAGTATGAAGGTTATACCTTTATTTGCAATACCGCTGGTCTAACCACTGTTGGGCAGCCTCTATCAGTCAACGATGTTACTGTCGACGGTTTTGTAGGTAAGCGTGGTCTTGTAACTACTCCAGTAGGATACAATCTTGTAGTTGCGTCTTACATGGGTCCAGGCGAAAAGACTGGTGAAATCCGCTTCCTCAAGAAGCCTGGACACTTCCAGACTGTTTAATTTTTTAACTAAAGGAAACATTTACCAATGATGAAAATCGCAGATATTCAAGCAGGCAATCAGGTTATTCTCGATGCTTGCAATACAGAACAGGGTCGTAACAAACTGGCTAGCAAGCTAGAAGATTACGCTAACCAGATCATGGGCTTTGGCCTAGATAAGACTGCTGCAACAGGCAGTTTTATCCGTGACCACATTCGTGAGGTGAGCTTCACTAACCGTATTATTCCACCTCGGGATATTACTCCAGCCGAGTGTCAGATTGGTCTAGAGTCAGACGCTAACCTTGTAAAGATTGAGTTCATGGAGCCAGAATCTCCTGGCGCTCTTCGTGTTTCATATCGAGGAACTCCAGAGACTTCGTTTATTCGTGCCCCACGTTATGCGACTCCATTTTATACCATTATGTCAAAGATTGTCGAGAAGCATGAAGATGAACTTATGGTTTATCGAGATATGCCTCTCACCAAGATTGTAGAAGACCAGATTATCAAGGATATGCAGTACGTATTCGATCGTACCAACCTCATTCACTTTGAGGCTTGTGTTCAGGAAGCTCAGCGTCTAGCTTACGGTGGTACTGTTACTGCTATGCGTGCCTCAACTTACGCCACTGCTCTAAAGGTAAGCGTAATCAAGGGACGTAATGCTCAGCTCGCTGCTATCGACGACTTCACTGTACGTCCAATTCTAAAGACAGATATTAATGATCTCGGTAAGCTGCTGTCACAGTTCAACCGAGAAACCGACCCAACCAAGGGTACTGCTCGTCAGCTAGTCATTGATAAGATCCTTATCAGTGAGACTGACTTCCGAGATACCAACGCTTGGACCCTTCAAGATCTTGGTGATCGTGTAGCTTCAGAAGTTGTTGAGAATGGTTGGCGATATAAGCAGCTTCTAGGAACCAACTATATTGTAACCAACAAGACCCAGGTACTTAAGCCAGGTAACGTCTACGGCTTTGCTCCTCCTGAGTTTATGGGTAACAACTACGTTCTTCAGCGAGCCAAGTTCTATGTTGATAAGGTTATTAACGTAATCAAGTGGGTAAGTTGGATGAAGGTTGGTTTCAGCATCGGTAATATTATGTCAGTAGTTAAGCTAGAGCTTTACGGCGGTAACGTCGCTCCAGGTACTCTTGCGAACCTTCCCGACGTTAATCACGAATATGTTGAGCCAGTCCGTGAACGTGATATGTTCAAGAACATTAACAAGGTTGATGACGGATCTACTATTGGTACTGTATCGGTTTACTAATCGATTTTAAAAGGATCTGAACGAGAAAGCGTCCTTTTTAGGGCGCTTTTTTGTTTAAGGAGGTATTCATGGATGGAACAGAGACAGTAACTACACTAAAAGGGCTGGCTTCATTAGGAAGTGGCGTTGCTATCACAGCTATGGTAATGTGGGTTCTTGTTCAACACGTTCTTCCTTTCTTCGAGAGAGCCATTAACAACACGCTAAAAGTTCATCAGGATTCTCTCAATGCAATTATCAAATCATACGATAATTTCATGGAGAAGGTTGTCGCTAATATGGAGAAAGGTCTTAACAACCTAGCTGAAGACATTAGAGAGATGAGACGGGAATTGCGACAAGATCTACATGATAGGGTTTCTGATAGAACAGTAACCAAGATCAAGGTAAAGGAGGATGAATAATGAAAAAGTTCTCCTTTATCTTTTTATGTTGTGTTTTTATGCAGTGCCAACAGGATTTAATTGAGATTAAAACAGTAAGAAAGCCTACAAATTCTCAAACTCCCAACTCTTTCGTCGCGCAACAAAAGGATAAAGACAAAAGTGAAGAGGAAGACAAACCTTGTTCACCTCCTTGTCAAGCTAACACCGAATGTAAAAACGGCAAATGTACAGGATCTGCTCATACAGGTAATGCTTCGTACGACGTAAAACGTGGGCAATCATATATACCTGTGTCTACTATCTTTAACTCATACAACAAAGTAGACCCTCTTGCTCCAAATTAACTTGCTATTCTCCTCACGCGCCGTAGAATAAAAACATGGTAAAGATTAAAAACATTTGTAATGAATCTGGCGTTGGTGCTTTCTACCACTCTCCTTCTTACTCACCTACATCCCACACACTTCCATTTGAACCATATATTGGAGAGATTCAATTAAAGCTAAATGAGTCAATGTCCATTTCTATTTCTACGTATACAAGGCTGGAAGCCTTTCTAAAGGATCTGAAGAAGCACCGTATTGTTGACTTCGTAGAACCTGTTGTAGAAGCTCCTGTGAATATTATTAAAGAAGTTGTGGAGAAAGTTAAGAAGGTAGCGGAGCCTATTAAGGAAGTAGTAGAAATGGTTCCTGAAGTTATTGAACAGGTTGAAGTAGAAACACCTGTAGAAGTTACCGCTGAAGATGTCTTTAAGAAGACAAAGAAGAGGAAGTAATGAAAGTATTTAACATTAGCGATCATCCAAAGTTTATTTCTGTAGATGTTAAATATAGAGGAGGTACCATTAAACCTGGACAAAGTGTAGAAGTAACTGAAATGACTCCAAAAGCTCCTTGTGTAGTACTTACACTTCCTCCTTGGTACGTAGATTGGAAAACTTCTCTACAAACTCCCCAAATTGTAGAACCCGTAATTTCGCTGCCCGAAGAAAAGAAGGTAGAGGAAATTAAAGAAGAAAAGAAAAAGAAGAAGTAAATAACTGTTGTATATTCTTTTTATGGATACACCAGTTAATGTTGAGCCGTATGCTCAAAGAGCAGTACCTCTAAGCGAACTTATAAATAAAGTTCGCAGATTTATGCGTGATAGAGGCGTACTTAATAGACTCATCGCTGGAGAAGAAAGTTCAGATGAGGATATTATGTTAGCTATCGATCTTTGTATTTCAGACTTCAATCACACACCTCCTCCCGTCGGTAAATTCGACTTCTTAACACCTCCTCCTCTATATCTTTTAATATATGGAACAATTGTTAAATTACTAGAAAGTAAAGGATTACTTGAGAGTAGAAACTCTCTCCCATTCAATGATGGTGGTTTATCTGTTGCCGCAGATAAAGACCAGCGTACTCAAGCTTGGTTAGCGCACTTTTCTAATAAATTCGAGACGGATAAGTTGAAGTGGAAAGTCATGAAGAATATTGAAGATTCTTGGGGAGTATCACTTTCCAGTGAGTACATTATTGTCAACAATATTGGATGGATTTCTATGATTTACTAATTCTCTTTTTCATCACGAACCGTAATAATTAAAAAAGGATCTAAAAATGGGATACAGAGCAATTTCACATCAGGGTCTCCCTGAATTACTGGCGGCACTAAATACTTTAGGCGTAGCCAAAGAAGATATTGTTGCACTAGATCATGATGCGACAAGTGGTACATACTTTTGCGTTTACGTGGCATTACTACCATGAATAAAGAAGCATTGGAGTTTTATTTGGAGAGTAAGAATCTACTTTCACAAAAAATAGAGGAGAAACTTGCCGAGGAGAAGGAGGGAGATACTTACAGTAAATTATCTCTTATTTCTGCCGCTCATCAAGAAAAGCAAGCAAATTTCAAAGAGAATGCTATTAAGTTTGTTAAGGCGCATCCCAAGGCAACTGAAAATGCTATTGTTGGGGGTTTAATGGGTGGAGGCTCTGAACTAGCCATGCCTTCACAGTACGATATGACAGGACAGCCGGCGACTAATATGAGTAGAATTGGTAAACGTGCTCTATTAGGAGCAGCTATGGGAGGTGTTGGAGGAGAAATTAAATCGAATGTACGTGGACACATTAGTAAGTTAGCGGCTTCAAAGGAAGCGGGGGCTTGGGACACTGTTAAGACTTTCTCTAAAAACAATCCTTTCACTGTGGGACTTGGTGTAGGGGACGCTCTCATCGGAGCTAATGCTGGATATGTCCACAAATCAAAAAAGGATAGAAATAGAAGTACTTCAAAAAGGGTGTTAGATACTGTTTCAGGGGGATTGGTTGGGCTTGGTATGGGTATGCTTCATGGAGGTATTCTGGACCATCTCGGCAGACCCCTACATAATCCCTCCCCTCCTATGAGGGGAAATATTAAAAAATCTCCAGTAATACCTCAGAAAACAATAGGCCCAGGAACTGCTGAGAAAGGAAAGATTGTAGAAATGCCTTTTGGTAGAAAAGCAACTTCATCACCAATTCCTAAAACAGACAAAAGTCCTAAGGGAACACTTGTTCAATTTCCTCCACCTGAGAAATTAGCTGGAATGTTATCTCCAATGCTCCAACGAGCCGGAGGTATGATTGCCAAAAATCCTCGTGCAGCTAGTGCGGTTCTAGGAGCTGGTGCTGGATTAGCTAGTAATGAACTAACTGGTGCCGATGCCCCTGTATTTTCTGCTGTGGCCGGCGGAGCGTTAGGAGCACTTGGAGGAAAGCAGTTACTTCGTTCAACAGTAAATAGGGCCAAACCATTATTAGGTAAGGATGTTGCTTCTGGCGCAGTTAATGTCATGAAACAAAATAGAGCGAGCCAATTAGCTTTAAAGCCCCCAACATCTGTAAATATGGGCGCTACTCAACGAGCGGCTGCTAAAATGAGGCCCGTTGCTAACACACAAGCTGCGAGAACTCTACCAGTGGGTAAAGGTTCAACTAACTATAATACAACAGCTTCCTCATTACCTTCTCAGACTAGTTTTAATCCAACACAGGTAGCTTCTAATAAACCACAGACGAATCTTCCTGGTGTCTCTTTTAGAGAAGGTCCAGTAGCAAGTCCTGTAATGCCTCAGAAACAAGATCCTATGGCTGGCTATCGCCCCTCAAGAAGTACTATTCCTCAACTAGCGCCACAGAGAGGAAGCATGGCAAAGTCTACATTTGATCCCGCGCTCGCTCAGACAATGAGTAAATTGGCGCACATTATGAAATGGTAGTATTTACTAAATTCTATGCAAGATCGTTTGAACTAGATTCAGTAACCATTTTTTGGGAAATTGAGGACATTTCAAAAGAAGATGATATTTATGCTTTTTCTATGGAGCTTTTTAAAAGCGAAGCATATAACGGTCCCTACGACAAAGTAGCAGGTCCATTTTTTAATATCTTTCAATATAGAGATCCCCTCAATCTCGAAGATCATAAGAATCGTAATATATATTACAAATTAAAAGTAACGGATATACGGACCAATGAATCTATCATGGTTGGTCCTACTGCTCAACTACCTGAGCCCGATTTGATTGCTATGGAAGTTATTCGTCAAGAGGATATGTTGTTTCGTAATTTTATTGGTCGACGATGTTACGTATTTCCTAGAAAAACATTTGGACAAATATGTATTTGTGTACAGCCTCAACAAATGCGTGGACAAATATCAAATTGTAAGACTTGTTATGGAACACTTTATCTTGGAGGTTTTAATTCTCCGACGGCATGCTATATACAATTCGATCCAAATGCTCGATCTACCCAATTAACTCCAGCAATTACTCATAGTATAAATATGACAACCTGTAGATTGATCGCTTTTCCACCATTAAATACTGGAGATATGGTAGTAGACCCAGAGAATCATAGATGGAGAGTCACCCAAGTACAGGTAACCCGTCGTCTTAGTTACGATTTACACCAAGAGTGTCAGGTTAAAGAAATATTGAGAGGAGATATTGAATACGAAGTACCTGTCCTCGACGACATTAAGAAGGTTGATGATATATTTGATTGGCGCAATCGAGTAAATCCCACCACATTTGAATACAAGCCAAAACCTAATTATGAAGGAAGAAAACCAGATGGACTTGTATAATTGTTTGTCCTTGTCTTCCTTTGTTGTATTCTTCTTTTATGAATCTTTATCTGTTTACAGATACCCTTATTAAAACCTCCGAAGAGAAAAAAGAAATGTCCATACCTGAGAGGGTTGGCAGATTTTTAGGTGGAAGTTTTGTAGGTCAGAATGTTCCTTCA
>Ga0209175_10000772_pt1 | contig 17433 bp, 11 predicted proteins | sample JI91814C2DNA_FD_187506 | JGI IMG/M metagenome (GOLD analysis project Ga0209175, IMG submission 187506) | Wastewater effluent complex algal communities from Wisconsin, to seasonally profile nutrient transformation and Carbon sequestration -... | ecosystem: Engineered > WWTP > Effluent > Algae...
GCGAGGTGCGCACGGCGGTGGCCTCCGGAGCCGCGGTGGGGGATGGCACTCTGGTGACCTTCTTCGACATTACCGAAATGCGCCAGCTGGATGCCCAGCTCGATCACTATCGGCATCATCTCGAGGACCTGGTGGACCAGCGCACCGCCCAACTGGCCGAAGCCAGCCAGCGCGCCGAGGCGGCCAACCGGGCCAAGAGCGTCTTTCTGGCCAACATGAGCCACGAGATCCGCACGCCGATGAATGCCATCCTCGGCCAGGCCCGGCTGCTCGAGCGCAGCGCCGTCAACGTTCAGCAGGAGGATCGCCTGTCGCGCATCCACCATGCCGGCACCCATCTGCTGTCGCTCATCAACGACATTCTCGACCTCTCCAAGATCGAGGCCGGCAAGCTCCACCTCGAAATGGCGGACTTCTCGCCGGAGAGCCTCTTCAATCAGGTCCACTCGCTGGTCCACGACCGCCTGGCGGCCCGTCAGCTAGGCTTCGAGGCCGATACCGACGCCTTGCCGCCGGTGTTGTGCGGCGATGTCACGCGCCTGCGTCAGGCGCTGCTCAACTATCTCAGCAATGCCGTCAAATTTACCGAGCACGGCGGCATCACCCTCAGGGCCAGGGTTGTTTCCGACGAAGCCGACACCTTGCTGGTGCGTTTCGAGGTGAGCGATACCGGCATCGGCATCGCGGCCGAGCAGTTGCCGCGGATGTTCCAGTCCTTCGAGCAGGCCGACGCCTCGACGACCCGCAAATACGGCGGTACGGGCCTCGGGCTGGCCCTGACCCGTCACCTGGCCGGGCTGATGGGTGGCGAGGCGGGTGTCGAGAGCGAGCCGGGGCGCGGCAGTACCTTCTGGTTCACCGCCCGCCTGGGCAAGCGGTCCGGCCAAAGTTTGCCGGTCATCGTTTCCGATGCACCGGAAATGGGTGAAATGGCGGCCGCCCGCTACCTGCACGGAGCCCGTGTGCTGCTCGTCGAGGACAATCTGCTTAACCAGGAGGTCGCGGTCGACATGCTTGCCGGGCTGGGCCTCAGTATCGACCGGGCGGTCAACGGGCAGGACGCCGTCGAGCTGGCTGACGTGACCGACTATGACCTGATCCTGATGGACATGCAGATGCCGGTGATGGACGGCCTCGAGGCCACGCGCCGCATCCGGCTTCTGCCGGGACGGGCGCACACGCCGATTCTCGCGATGACCGCCAATGCCTTCGATGAAGACCAGGAGGCCTGCTTTGCCGCCGGCATGAACGCCTTCATCGCCAAGCCGGTGGAACCGGAAGCCCTGCGCCGGATGGTCCTGAAATGGCTGAGGCCGGAGCAGGGCCGTAGTTCGTCGGCGGCGGCGCCTCCCGTCGCCGGGGACGACTGGGCTGCGCGGATGCGCGACATCGAGGGCCTCGATACCGAGCGTGGCCTGCACATGGTGCGGGGCAAGTGGTCCAGCTACCTGCGCATCCTGCGCATCTTCGTGAGCACCAATTCCGACATCGTGGATCGCCTGCAGGCCGCGCTGGCCGCCGGCGATCTTGCCGGACTCGAACGCCAGGCCCACGGGCTCAAGGGCTCGGCCGGCAATATCGGGGCCAGCCGCGTGTTCGAGCTGGCCGCCGCCGTTTGTAACGCCGTGCGGGACGGGCAGGGCGCCGAAGCCCTGGTGCGCCCCGTGGCCAGCCTGGCCCGGGTGCTGCAACCCCTGCTGGTCACACTGCACCTGCGCCTGCCGGATGAAGGAGAGAAAACCTGATGAGTCATGCTCCGGCCTTTGCCCCGTTTGTCTGGGCAGATTATTTCGAAACCGGCTTCGGCGAGGTGGACAGCCAGCACCATCGCCTGGTCGACCTGGTCAATGTGCTCGCCCAGCGTGCCGCCAGCGGGGCAGACATCGAGCCGGCCGAACTCGCCCATGTGCTCGACGGCCTGGGACGCTACGCGCTTCACCACTTTGCCACCGAAGAGGCGCTGATGGAGCAAGGCGGTCTCGACCCCCGGCACCTGCGCATGCACCGGCAGCTGCACGCGGATTTCGTGGCCCAGGTGGAGGCCATGCGCCATACCGCCGACCCCACCCGCGTCGTGCCGGTGCTCTACAACTTCGTCACCAGCTGGCTCACCTTTCACATTCTCGATACCGACAAGGGCATGGCGCGCCAGTTGCGGGCGATCAAGGCCGGCGCCACGCCCGCCGAGGCGTTCGAGGCCGAGGCCGGGCAGGGCCGCGATCCCGGCAATGTCGCCCTCATCGGTGCGGTGCGCTGCCTGCTGGGGCTGGTGGCCGAGCGCAACAACGAACTGGCGCTGATCAATGCCAGCCTTGAGCAGCGGGTTGCCGAGCGCACCGCAGAACTCAGCGCCGCCAACCTCGATCTGCGCCAGGCTCAACAGCGCCTCGTCGAGGCCGACAAGATGGCGGCGGTGGGCCAGCTTGCCGCGGGCGTAGCCCACGAGATCAACAATCCCGTCGGCTTCGTCACCTCCAACCTCAGTACGCTGCGTGCTTACTCGGAGCGCTTGCTGGCCCTTGCCGAAACGGCCGACGGCCTGGCCGGCACCGCGGCCAGCCGCGGCGAATGGCAGGCCGCCCGGGCCGCGGCCGACTTCGACTTCATCCGGGAGGATCTCCCCGCGCTGCTCGACGAATCCACCCGCGGCCTCGTCAGGGTCGCCGAGATCGTCCAGGCACTACAGGGCTTTGCCCAGGCGGAGCCGGTCGAGACGAGCCGGGTCTCGCTGGCGAAGCTCCTCGACGCGGCCATCGCCGCCACCGCCGGCAGCCGCAGTCCAGGCCAGCAAGTGACGCGCAACTACGGCGAAATGCCGGCATTGCCGGTCAATCCGACGCTTATCGGCGAAGCCTTCAAGGCCCTCATCGACAACGCCGGGCAGGCGCTGGGCGGCTCGGACGGCCAGGTCAGCATACGTGCGGGGCGGCGCGGCGGCGAACTGCAGGTGGAAGTGGAAGATACCGGTTGCGGTATGGACGAGGCGACCCGCAGCCGCATCTTCGATCCCTACTTCACGACCCGTCCGGTCGGGCAGGGGCGAGGGCTGGGCCTGTCGTCCACCTACCGCATCATCCACCAGCACGGCGGACGCATCGAGGTGGACAGCGTGCCCGGCAAGGGCAGTTGCTTCCGGGTGGTGCTGCCGCTGGGCTGAAACTCTCGGTCTGAATCGTGAAGAACCCGGCGCCAGGCCGGGTTCTTCATGTGGAGGCGGGCTGGAACTCAGCGTCGCTGGGGCATTGCGCGCAGCTTGGCAACGCGCTCCTCGGTGGCCGGGTGGGTGCTGAACAGGCCGCGCAGGCCGCCGCCGGAGAGCGGGTTCATGATCATCATCTGGCCGGTTTCGGGGTGTGCCTCGGCGGTCGGCATCGGAATGCCGCGGGCGAAGGCGTCGATCTTCAGCAAGGCATCGGCCAGCGCGTGGGGGTCGCCGGCAATTTCGGCGCCGCCCCGGTCGGCCTCGAACTCGCGGGCGCGGGAGATCGCCATCTGGATCAGGCTGGCGGCCAGGGGCGCCAGCAGGGCCACGGCGATGGAGGCGATCGGGTTGGACGGACGGCCTTCCGAATCGCGGCCGCTGAAGAACATCGCAAAGTTGGCCAGGGACGAGATCGCACCGGCCATGGTGGCCGAGATGGTCGACAGCAGGATGTCCCGGTGCTTCACGTGGGCCAGCTCGTGGGCCATCACGCCGCGCAGTTCGCGCTCGCTGAGCATCTGCAGGATGCCCGAGGTGGCGGCTACGGCGGCGTGTTCGGGGTTGCGGCCGGTGGCGAAGGCGTTGGGCTGGTCCTCGTGGATGATGTAAACCTTGGGCATCGGCAGCTGGGCGCGGGCGGCCAGTTCGCGAACCATGTTGTAGAGGTAGGGCGAGCTGGTTTCATCCACCGGCTGCGCGTTGTACATGCGCAGCACCATCTTGTCGGAGAACCAGTACGAGAAAATGTTCATCGCGCCACCGAAAAGCAGCGCGAGGAGCATTCCCGACTTGCCGCCGATCATGGCGCCGATCGCCCCGAAGAGGGCGATGATTCCAGCCATCAGGATCGAGGTCTTGAGCCAGTTGCCTAGCATTGCGTGTATCCGTCCTTTCGAGATTCGGGGGGTAAGCGAATGCTTAGATGGGGGAGGTGGCCGAAAATTCAATCGGCGCGCCGGGGTCTGTGCGTTCAGGCAGGCCCGGCGGGCGGGTTTGATCCCGCAATGGCGCGCTGGCGGCGAGAGGGTTTATCGCGCGGTGCAGTCGAAGTGCGCGCCGACGGCGATGGGCATGCCGCGCAGGAAGTTGGCCGCCGACAGGCGCTTGCCGCCGGGTTTTTGCAGTTCGGTGATGCACAGCGCGCCGTCGCCGCAGGCGATGATGACGCCGGCGGGTTCGGCCAGCAGCACTTCGCCGGGCGCGCCGACGGCGTCAATGGCGCGGGCACGCCAAAGCTTGATCGGGGCGCCCTCCAGCGTGGCCAGCGCGCCGGGGAAGGGGTTGAACGCGCGGACATCGCGTGCGATCTCGGTGGCCGGACGAGTCCAGTCGACAGTGGCCTCGGCCTTGCCGATCTTGGCAGCGTAGGTGGCGCCGTCGGCCGGCTGGGGTGTGGCGACGAGGCTGTCGGCTGCGGTTTTGAGGGCGCCGAGCGCTTCCACGATCAGTTCGGAGCCGATCCACGCGAGGCGGTCGTGGAGGCTGCCGGTGGTGTCATCGTCCTGGATCGCTTCGACGCGCTTCAGCAACATCGGCCCGGTGTCGAGGCCGGCGTCCATCTGCATGATGGTGATGCCGGTCTCAAGGTCACCGGCCTGGATCGCCCGGTGGATGGGCGCCGCGCCGCGCCAGCGCGGCAGCAGCGAGGCGTGGATGTTGAGGCAGCCAAGGCGCGGCATGTCGAGCACGGCCTGGGGCAGGATGATGCCGTAGGCGGCCACCACCAGCACATCCACCTGCGCGTCGGCGAGCGGGGCTTGCTGCTCGGGCGTGCGCAGTTTTTCGGGCTGATGCACCGGAATGCCGGCCGCCAGCGCAACCTGCTTGACCGGGCTGGGCTGCAGCTGCATGCCGCGCCCGGCCGGGCGGTCGGGCTGGGTGAACACGAAGGGCACCTCGAAGCCGGCGGCGAGAATCGCCTCCAGCGCCGCGGCGGCGAATTCGGGGGTTCCGGCGAAGGCGACTTTCATCAGGCGGTGATCCTGGCTTTTTTGGCGAGCTTGTCCTTGATGCGGGTCTGCTTGAGCTTCGACAGGTATTCGACGAAGACCTTGCCGTCCAGGTGGTCGAGTTCGTGCTGGATGCACACCGCGAGCAGGCCTTCGGCGTCGAGCTCGAAGGTTTCACCCTTCTGGTTCAGGGCGCGCACGCGAACCTGTTCGGCCCGGGTGACCTTGTCGTAGATGCCGGGCACCGACAGACACCCTTCCTCACAGACCTGTTCGCCCGAGCGGGAGATGATTTCGGGGTTGACCAGCGCCAGCAGCGCCGAGTTGTCTTCCGACACATCGATCACCACGACGCGCTGATGGACGTTCACCTGCGTGGCGGCAAGCCCGATGCCGGGCGCTTCGTACATGGTTTCGGCCATGTCGGCGACGAGTTTGCGGATGCTGTCATCCACTTTGAGCACGGGCGCAGCGCGCGTGTGCAGGCGAGGATCGGGGTAGCGGAGGATGGGTAGCAGGGCCATAAATATTGCCGGATGAAGACTTTACGTGCAGAATTTTGAGTCAAATCTGGAATGCTCGCGTTGTATCGAGGCAAGCATCGGGCTTCGCCAGACAGATCGCCGAAACAAGCCGCAGAAACAGACCACAGAAACAAGCCGCAGAAACAGACCGCCCCAACAAGCCGCCTACAGCGCGGCGAAGCTATCCGCCGAAAGCGAGTGGAAATCCAATGAAGCGCATTATATCCGCCCTCCTCATCGGCGTCGCGGCCCTGGTTCCGGTGGGAGCGGGTGCTGCCGCGCCTGTCCGCCTGGCCGACGACGCACCCGACAGCCATGTCGTTGTGACCGGCGACACCCTGTGGGGTATCTCCGGGAAGTTCCTGAAGGAACCGTGGCGCTGGCCGGAAGTCTGGCGTCTCAACCGCGAGCAGATCAGCAATCCGCACCTCATCTACCCGGGCCAGATCATCGTCCTCGACCGCAGCGGCCCGACGCCCGTGCTCAAGTTCGGCCGGCGTATCGGCCAGGGCGGCAGCGATCGGGCGCTCTACGAAAAACGCTTCCCGCAGGTGTATTCCGAATCGGCTACTGCCGCCATCCAGAGCATTCCGCTGCGCGTCATCAAGCCCTTCCTGTCCGAACCGCTGGTGGTGAATGACGAGCAGGAAACCGAGGCCGGCATCGTCGTGGCCACCCAGGAAGGCCGGGTCTTCACCGGGCCGGGCGACACGATTTTCGCCACCCGCATCCTGCCGGGCGTCTTCGACTGGAACGTCTATCGCAAGGCCAAGCCGCTCAAGGAGCCCGTCACCGGCGAGATTCTCGGCTACGAAGCGGTTTATCTCGGCCGCGCGCGGGTCAGCTCGGAGGCCGGTGCCGACACGCCCGCATCGGTGATCACGGCCCAGACCCAGGCGAAGGATCCGCTGCAGATTCCGGCCAGCCTGGTCCTCCTCGCAACCAAGCAGGAAGTCGGCAAGGGCGACCGCCTGCTGCCGGCGGGCCAGCCCGAGTTGCTGAGCTATGTGCCCCACGCCCCCGCGCAGGACATGAACGGACGGGTCGTGTCGATCTACAACGGGGTTGCCGAAGCCGGGCGCTACAACGTCGTTTCGCTCAGCCTCGGCAAGCGCGAAGGCGTCGAGATCGGCCATGTCCTGTCGCTGCACCGGAATCGCGGCGAAACGGTCTACCGCGAGGATAACGTCGGTGCGCCGCAGCGCTTTCAGTTGCCCGAGCAACGTTATGGCCTGGTCTTCGTGTTCCGGGTTTTCGATCGTATCGCCTACGCCCTGGTGATGGAAAACAACGGCCCGGTTTCAGTGGCTGACAGCGTCCGCAAGCCCTGAGCATCTGAATGACGCGGCAGCGGCGGGGTGCGATGTCTGCCCCCGCCCGTCACGATTTGGTCAACCGCCCGCCTCCATCCTTGATGCCGTGTCAAACGCCCACCCCCTCGCCCCCTGGCTGCGCTTGACCCTCACGCCCGGCGTGGGGCCGTCGGTCCAGCGCCAGCTGCTGGCCGCCTTCGGCTTGCCCGGGCGCATCTACGAGGCCGGGCACAGCGCCATCGCGGGTGTCATCGGTGCGCCTGCCGCCCGCACGCTGCTCGATTACGACAGCGCCGCAGCCGTCGAAGCGGCCCTCGAATGGGCCGACCAGCTCGGCAACACCATCCTGACCCTCGGCGATGCGGCCTATCCGGCCCTGCTCCTCGAAATTCCCGATCCGCCGGTCACTCTTTATGTAAAGGGCGATCCGCTTCTTCTGGCGCGCCAGTCGCTTGCCGTCGTCGGTGCGCGCAGCGCCACGCCCCAGGGCGAGGCCAACGCCGAAGCCTTTGCCACCAGCCTGTCCCGGGCCGCACTGTGCATCGTCAGCGGGCTGGCGCTGGGCATCGACGCTGCGGCCCACCGGGGTGGTCTGGCCGGGCCGGGCAGCACGGTGGCGGTGATCGGCACCGGCGCCGACCGCATCTATCCGGCGCGCAACGCGGCGCTGGCCCGCCGTATCGCCGAGGCCGGCGCCATCGTCAGCGAGTTTCCCCTCGGCACTGCGCCGCTGGCCCACAATTTTCCGCGCCGCAACCGGCTTATTGCCGGCCTGGCGAGTGGCGTGCTGGTTGTCGAGGCGGCACTCAAGAGCGGCTCGCTGATTACCGCCCGGCTCGCCACCGACTGCGGACGCGACGTATTTGCGATTCCCGGCTCCATTCACTCGCCGCTTGCACGGGGATGTCATCGTCTTATTCGCGACGGCGCCAAGCTCGTCGAAGCCGCTTCCGACATCCTCGAAGAGCTCCGCCTTGCACCTCCAGAGGCCGCCGCCGCCGTTGATTCCGCCCTTCCGGCCGTGGCGGGCGACGAAGCCCGGGTTTTTGCGGCGCTTGGTCATGATCCTGTGGACATGGACACGCTGGTGCACCGCACCAGCTTGACGCCGGAAGCGCTCTACGCCATTCTGCTTGCGCTGGAACTCGACGGGCGCGTGTCACGCCTGCCCGGAGGGCGTCTCCAGCGCCTCTGAAAAAACGACCGGCCTCAGGCCCACGCGCCATGTTCGATATCCTCGTGTACCTCTTCGAGAACTACGTTCACGCCGACGCGTGCCCCGAACCCGCGCAACTGGCCCGCAAACTTACCGCAGCCGGTTTCGAGGAAGAAGAAATCGCCGAAGCCCTCGACTGGCTGTCAGGCCTGCGCCAACTGTCCGACGGCGAAGGCCCGGCCCAGTGCGCACGGCCCGGATCGCTGCGCATCTACGCCGACGACGAGCTCGTCCGGCTGGGTGTCGAGTGCCGCGGTTTCCTGCTGTTTCTCGAGAACGCAGGCATCCTGGATGCCGAATGCCGCGAGATGATTGTCGAGCGGGCTCTGGCGCTTGGCGAAACCGAGATCGAACTCGACAATCTCAAGGTCATCGTGCTGATGGTGCTGTGGCAGCAGGATCGCCCGATCAATGGCCTGATCCTCGACGAACTGCTCAACGAGTCCGACGAAGACGAAGAAGAGACGGCTTCATACGCGCTGCACTGATCGGCGGGCTGCTTGCATGCCCGGCGCAGGCTTCCGTATGATGCGCCGCTCCCCCAATAACCTGAGTCAGGCGTTGCAAAACGCACTACAGGCATGAGCAAGCAGCTGATCATCGCGGAAAAACCTTCGGTTGCGGCGGACATCGCCCGCTCCCTCGGCGGCTTCACCAAGGAAAAGGACTACTTCGAGTCCGAGCATTACGTGCTTTCCTCTGCCGTCGGCCATTTGCTCGAGCTGACCGTGCCGGAGGAATTCGAGGTCAAGCGCGGCAAGTGGTCCTTTGCCCACCTGCCGGTCATTCCGCCGCACTTCGCACTGAACCCCATCGAGAAGACCGAGGACCGCCTCAAGCTACTCACCCGTCTGATCAAGCGCAAGGATGTCACCGGCCTGGTCAACGCCTGTGACGCGGGCCGCGAGGGGGAGCTGATCTTCAGTTTCATCGCCCAGCATGCCGGCACCAACAAGCCGGTGCAGCGCCTGTGGCTGCAGTCGATGACGGCCGGCGCGATCCGTGACGGTTTCGCCCAGCTGCGCCCCGCCTCGGACGTGGAAGGCCTGCGCGAAGCGGCCGTGTGCCGCGCCGAGAGCGACTGGCTGATCGGCATCAACGGCACCCGGGCGATGACCGCCTTCAACTCCAAGACCGGCGGTTTCCACCTGACCACGGTCGGCCGGGTGCAGACGCCGACGCTCGCCATCATGGTCGAGCGGGAAGAAAAGATCCGTGCCTTTCGCCCCACCGATTACTGGGAGCTGGAAGCCAGCTTCGGCTGCAAGGCGGGCGCCTATGCCGGCCGCTGGTTCGACGAGGGCTTCCGGAAGCCCGAAGAGAATGCTCCGCTGGCCGAGCACGCCACCGCTTTCCGCCTGTGGGAGAAATCCCGCGCCGAAGCGATCAAGGCCAAGTGCGAAGGCAAGCCGGGCATCGTCGAAGAGGAATCCAAGCCCACCACCCAGCTCTCGCCGCTGCTTTTCGACCTGACCTCGCTGCAGCGCGAAGCCAACGGCCGCTTCGGCCTGTCGGCCCGCACCACGCTGCAGATCGCCCAGGCCCTCTACGAAAAGCACAAGGTGCTGACCTACCCGCGTACCGACGCCCGTGCGCTGCCGGAAGACTACGTCGGCCAGGTCCAGGGCATTCTCACTGGCCTGCCGGACGTCTTTGCGCCGTTTGCCAACGAGATCGTCAAGCGCGGCTGGGTCAAGCCTAACAAGCGCATCTTCAACAACACCAAGATTTCCGACCACTTCGCGATCATCCCCACCGGCACCGCTCCCAAGAGCCTGTCGGAAGTGGAAGCCAAGATCTACGACCTGGTCACCCGGCGTTTCCTGGCCGTGTTCTACCCGGCGGCCGAATACCGCATCACGACCCGCATCACCCGCGTCGAGGGCGAAGCCTTCAAGACCGAAGGCAAGATCCTCGTCAATCCGGGCTGGCTGGCCGTGTATGGCAAGGCCGCCGCGGTGAGCGAGGATGAAGGCGGTGCGCCGCAACTGGTGGCGGTCGAGGCTGCCGAGACCGTCAGCACCGACGAGATCCTCGTCAAGGCGCTGGTCACCAAGCCGCCCGCACGCTTCAACGAAGCGACGCTGCTGTCAGCCATGGAAGGCGCCGGCAAGATGGTCGACGACGAGGAGCTCCGCGCCGCGATGGCCGGCCGCGGCCTCGGCACGCCGGCCACCCGCGCCCAGATCATCGAAAATCTGATCGGTGAAATCTACGTCATTCGCGACGGCAAGGAGCTTATCCCGACCGCCAAGGCGTTTTCCCTGATCACCCTGCTGCGGGGGCTCGGCACCAACGAGCTGACCTCGCCCGAACTGACCGGCGAATGGGAACACAAGCTCGGCCAGATGGAGCGCGGCGCCCTGAGTCGCGCCGAGTTCATGGAGCACATCAAGTCCATGACCCGCGACATCGTCGAGCGCGCCAAGCGCTACGAATCCGATACCGTGCCCGGTGATTTCGCAACGCTGGCCACGCCCTGCCCGAAGTGTGGCGGCCAGGTGAAGGAAAATTACAAGAAGTTCGCCTGCCAGGCGTGCGACTGGCAGGCCTGGAAGATCGTGGCCGGGCGCCAGTTCGAGATTCCCGAAATCGAAACCTTGTTGTCCACCGGCCGGGTCGGGCCGCTGCTGGGTTTCCGTAACAAGATGGGGCGGCTTTTCAACGCCGAGATCCGCCTCAACGACGATCACTTGCCCGAGTTTGACTTTGGCCAGCCGAAAGAGGATGAAGCGGCCGAACCGGTCGACTTCTCCGGCCAGGATTCCATGGGGCAGTGCCCCAAGTGCAGTGCTCAGGTGTATGAACACGGCCTGTCCTACGTCTGTGCAAAATCCGTGGGCCCTGAAAAATCCTGCGATTTCCGCTCCGGCAAGATCATCCTGCAGCAGCCGATCGAACGGGAGCAAATGCACAAGCTGCTCGACACCGGCAGGACCGATCTGCTCAAGGGCTTCGTGTCGAGCCGCACCAAGCGCAAGTTCTCCGCTTTTCTGGTGCGCGGTGACGACGGCAAGGTCGGATTCGAGTTCGAGAAGAAAGAGCCCAAGACGCCGGTCGGCAAGGCGGCTGCGGCCAAGGCCGAGCTTGCAAGGGATGCCGCCGAGAAGAAGCCCGCCGAAAAGAAGGAAGCTGCCGTCAAGAAGCCGGCGACCCGCAAGAAGGCTGCTGCCGGGTAGGGTTTGGCAGGTGCTTGCCGCAATGCAAATGCCCGCCTTTCCGGCGGGCATTTGCATTGTGGAGTGCGTCGGTGTTTCAGCTCAACGCGGCGGCGACGATGTCGCGGTATTCGTCGAGATCGACCTCGGAGGTGCCGAGGAAGGCCATCGCATCTTCGAAGGGGCGGCCTTTGACCGGCTCGGCGTCTTTGGCGAATTCGGCGACGACGTATTCGGCGATGACGGTCACGGCAATCAGTGCCAGGGCGCCGGAAGGCAACTCCTTCTCGGGCAGGATGTAGAGTTCCGGATCGTGGTGGTAGCGGATCGCCGAGGCGATCATGGCGGGCAGGCCCCAGTTGCGGGCAAGCAGCCATCCGGTCACCGCATGGTCGCAGCGGAAGTGCTCCTGCTCCTGGAGGACGAAGGGCGCGCCGTGGTCGCTGGCGCTGGCGTACAGGGCCGCGTAATCGGGGAAGTTGATCATCAGGACCGGCACCGCGGCGTCGTGGAACAGCGCGTAGGTGTAGGCGCTCTCCGGGGAGATGCCGACATGCTTGCGAGCCAGCACCCCGGCGGAGAGGGCGAGGGTGGCGGCGCGCGACCAGAAGCTGTCCATCAACTCGGCGGGCAGGCCGCTGTTGGTGCTGCGCAGGGCCACCGCAATCACCACGCTGAGGATGTTGCTGATGCCGAGCCGGGTAACCGCCTGCTGAATGCTTTTGACGTTTCCGCCAGATCCGAACATCGGCGAGTTGGCGAGTTTGATGGCCATCGCCGACATCCCCACGTCGGACGCCAGGATGCGGGTCAGCACCTTGATCGAGGGCTCGTCCCGCTGGGCTTCGCGCATGACTTCCGTGACGATGGCCGGGCAGGGGGGAATGCGCACCGCGGCAAGTGTGTCGTTCAGTTCTTCGTGAGTAAGCGGGCGAGGTGTCGTGCCTGTATTCATAACGATGTGTGCCTGCAGCGCTAAAGTTTTAATATTTAAACGAAAAAAACATTTTTATCGTTTTTAAGTTTCATTTTTGGCGATAACTGCTTCAGCGTTCGGTGGAAAGGAATGGGCATGAACGCTTCTTCGCGTCTTCAGGTCGTCCTTGCGGTGCTCGTCTTTGCGTTGTCACAGGGCTATCTGGTGCAGATGCTTCAGCAATTACGGCCGAGTATTTTGTTTCTGCAGTTCACTTTTGAGCCGGCGCGTTACTGGGCGATTCTGGAGGCCTGGGGCTCCGACGGCGAGCGCGCTTACCGCGAGCACTTTGCCTACGATTTTTTCCACTTGTTCATCTACGCGGCATGCGGTCGCATCGTCGCGACCCGTGGTGCCCTATTTGCGCCGGAAGCGTGCAGGCTGGCCTCGATCACGGCCTGGCTGCTGCCGCTGGCGGCGGTCTTCGATTTTGCCGAAAACCTGCTGCAACTGCATGTGCTGGCGGGCCCGGTCGCCGCGCGCAGCCTTGAGATTCCACTGTCGGCCCTGTGCTCGACGCTCAAATGGGGGCTGGCAACGGGGTTCGCCGGTGTGATCGGGTGGCGCCTGGCCCGTAAATGGGCTCGAATCGGGCGTCTGTCACGGTGAAACGGAAGGGGGCTGTGTATAAAACTGGATTGATACACTCCCCGCTCTCCCTTCATGCCCAAGTCGTCCCCTTCACGCGCTGCCCCGGCAGGCTCGCTCCTTACCCGGAGTCGGGAGGGTTTTCTGAGGGCGCTGCGCGAAGGGGCTTCCGAGGTGATCCACCACCCGGACTGGCTCGACGCGCTGACCCAAGCCGCCGGCGCCTGCTTCGACGAGCTGGTCGGTGGGCGCAAGGGCGCCGGCAGTAAAGCTGCGGGGCGAAGCTCGCCGTCGATCAATCTCGTTCGCGACGACGATTCGGATTATTCCATCGCCCTGATCAACCTCGACCGGCGCCTGCAGGATTTCTGCGGGCGCGACCTGTCGGTTCTGCACCTGCGCATGCGCCATCAGCTTGCCGAAGACGGTGTCGAGCTGAGCGAGGAGTCGCCTCTCGGCACCGCCAGCGTGTGCCGGGCCTTGCGCGCGCTGAAGGAGTCCGAGCGGCTCAAGCCGGCCGAGGCCTTGCGCCTGCTGGGCCAGCTGGAAGATCCCCTGCGCCGTCACCTGGGCCGCTTTTACAGCGAGCTGGAGCACAGCTTTGCCGACGAAGCCCAGGCCCGCCGCAGTCCGCCGGACGACGACGCCGAAGTGTACTGGACGGACACGCCAGCGGCCCGCGCCAGCCTGCCCATCCATCCGGTGGATGCGTTGCGCCTGGCGGTGCTGGCGCAACGGGAGAACATGCTGGCACCGGCGGCCAGCCGTGATCCGGCGCTGATCGAACGTATCGAGGCGTGGCTTGTGGAACGCCAGAATTCCGGCTCCGGCGTTTCGGTTTCCCTCGGGGCCAGCAAACTCGGCGCGCTCCTGAGCCCGTCGAAGGCGGCGGCGGTGGAGGTGGTCGAGACGGTGTGCCAGCGCGGTGCCGAATCGCCGGCGCTGCCGCCAGTGATCCGCGCCCTGTTCAAGGGCCTGCAGACGTCCCTGCTGCGCCTTGCCCTGCGCAGTGACAGCCTGTTGTCCCTTGAGCGCCACCCCGCGCTCAGTCTGCTCGACCGCATTGCCAACATCGGTCGCACACTGGCCCCCGATTCGCCGCCGGATCTGCCGGTGTGCCGTGGGCTGGCCTCGATGGCGCGTTCCCTTGACCGCCTGCCACGCCCGACCCGGCGTGATTTCGAGATGGCCCTGGCCGTGCTCAATACCCTGCTGGCAACCCGCCAGCGCGGCGCCATGACGCGAGCAGCTGCCCACGTCGAGGCGGCGGCCCGCCTGGAGCGGCGCGAGGTGGCATTGCACCAGGCCAGCCGGGCCGTCTACCTGCTGGTCGGCCCGGCCCCGCCCAGCGTGGCGCGCAATTTTCTGGAGCGCTACTGGGTGCATGTGCTGGCCAAGGCGGTGTATCTCCACGGGCCGGACAGCCCCCAGTGGGCAGCCCGTCTGCTGACGGCCAACCGCCTGCTCGCCAGCGCCGTGGCGCCCGCCGACACCGATGCCCGCCAGCGTCTGGCCAACGAACTGCCGGCCCTCACCGGCGAGCTGGAGGAGGGCCTGGCATGGATCGCGCTGCCGGGCCCGCAAGCGAAGGCAGCGCTCGCGTCGTGCATGGAACTGCACCGCAGCCTGCTGGCCGGGCGTCCGGTGCCGGTGCCGATCCTGCGCAAGAACTCCTCGCCCCCCACCTTTGGCTCCCCGGCCGGCAGCCCTGGCTTCTGCACCCTCAAGCACAAGCATTACGTGGCCGGCGAGCTGCCCTTGCCCCCCGAATGGGCCGCACTGGGGGTGGGGACCAGCGTCGCCATCACCCTGCCGGATGGCCGCGTGATGTGCGGCTTTGTGGCGCACCTGGGCCCGGGCGGCCAGGTCGTGCTGGTTTCCGACGGCGATCGTGACCAGGTGCTGGCGATAACGGCGCGGGCGCTGGCTCAGCAGGCCACTTTGCCCGGAACCCGGATCGTCTGCGACGAGTCGATCGTGGACGAGGCCACCACCGACAAGCTGATCAATCCCTGAGGGGGCCCGGTACGAGCGGGGAACCGATGGGCGGGCTGCCGGTCTGGATGGGGCGCTCTACAATCCCGTCTGCCCGCCTCTACCGACCGCCTCCCATGTGCTCCGACCCCGCCTGCCAGGCCGACCACGACCCCGCTGACTCCAATACCATCCGCATTCGCGGTGCCCGTCAGAACAACCTGAAGAACCTCTCCCTCGACATTCCCCACCACGAACTGGTGGTGGTGACCGGGGTGTCCGGCTCGGGCAAGAGTTCGCTGGTGTTCGACACGCTGTACGCCGAAGGCCAGCGCCGCTACGTCGAAACCTTTTCGCCCTATGCGCGGCAGTTTCTCGACCGCATGGACAAGCCGCAGGTGGACCGCATCGAAGGTGTGCCGCCGGCCATCGCCATCGACCAGACCAACCCGGTGCGCACCTCGCGCTCGACCGTGGGCACCATGACCGAGCTGGCCGACCACTTCAAGCTGCTCTACGCCCGCGCGGCCCGCCTGCATTGCCGCGGCTGCGGCAAGCCGGTGACGCGCGACACGCCGGCGACGATCTTTGCCGACCTGTCCGCCCGCGCCGCGGCGGCGGGCGATCCGCGCCTGGTGGTGAGCTTTCCGGTCACGGTACCGGCCAGCTTTGGCGAGGACGAAATTGCCGGCCTGCTCGCCCAGCAGGGCTACACCCGCATCCACGCCCGTGATGGCGCGGTGCTGCACGTGGTGCAGGACCGCTTCCGCCTGGCAGGCGCCGAGCGCGCCCGGGTGATGGAGGCGCTGGAAATCGGCCTGCGCGCCGGCCATGGCCGCATCACGGTGCATGCGCTGGGCGGCGTCGAGGAGGCGCAATGGAAGTTCAGCTCGGGCCTTCACTGCGCCGACTGCGACATCGCCTACTCCGATCCGCTCCCCAGCCTGTTTTCCTTCAACTCGCCCATTGGCGCCTGCGAAACCTGCAAGGGCTTCGGGCGGGTGATCGGCGTGGATTTCAGCCTGGTGGTGCCCGACGAATCCAAGTCCATCGACGAAGGCGCGGTAAAGATCTGGCAAAGCCCGAGCTTCAAGGAAGGCCAGGACGACCTCCTCAAGATGGCCAGGCGCAACGGCGTGGCGACGGATATCGCGGTGCGCGACCTGCCGCCCGAGCACCGCGAATGGCTGCTCGAGGGCGACCCGAAGTGGAAGAGCTGGGACGCGTCCTGGCCGCGCCACTGGTACGGCGTGCGCCATTTTTTCGAGTGGCTGGAAAGCAAGGCCTACAAGATGCACATCCGGGTGTTGCTGTCGCGCTATCGCAGCTACACCGAATGCCCCGCCTGCCACGGCGCCCGCCTCAAGCCGGACGCCTTGCTGTGGCGGCTCGAGGCCCGCCAGGGCGCCGAGGCGTCGGGCCTGAGCAGCGCCGCCATCCACGAACTGCTCGCCTGCCCGATCGAGGACATCGCGCCCTTCGTTGCCAGGCTCGATCTTCCCGCGCCGCTGGACGAAGCCACCGAGCTGCTGCTCGGCGAGATCAAGGGACGTCTCAAGTATCTGCAGGACGTGGGCCTCGGCTACCTCACGCTCGATCGCCAGTCGCGCACGCTGTCGGGCGGCGAAGTGCAGCGCATCAACCTGACCACCGCGCTCGGCACCTCGCTGGTGAATACCCTGTTCGTGCTGGACGAGCCTTCCATCGGCCTGCACCCGCGGGATATCGGGCGCATTCTCGGCGTGATGGAGCGCCTGCGCGACGCGGGCAATTCGCTCGTCGTCGTCGAGCACGACCCGCAGCTGATGCTGGCCGCCGACCGCCTGCTCGACATCGGCCCCGGCCCCGGCGAGCGCGGCGGCGAGATCGTCGCCTACGGCCCGCCGGTGCAGATCGCCAACGATCCTGCGTCGCTCACCGGCGCCTATCTTTCCGGCAGGAAGCGTGTCGACACGCGCCGCGCGCCGCGCGCGGTGGCGGCCGACGTGCCGCGGCTCACCCTGAAGGGCGCGCACCAGCACAACCTGCGGGGTGTCGATCTGGCCATTCCGCTGCAGCGGCTGGTCGGCATTACCGGCGTGTCCGGCTCGGGCAAATCCACCTTGATCCAGGACGTGCTCTTTCCGGCGCTGGCCAAGCACTTCGGCCAGCCCTCTGATCCCCCCGGCGCCTTCGACAGCCTGGCCGGGGTGGACGCCATCAAGGGCGTGGTGTCGGTGGATCAGTCGCCCATCGGCAAGAGCGCCCGCTCCAATCCGGTGAGCTACGTGGGCGCGTGGGACGCCATCCGCAAGCTCTTCGCCAATCTGCAGGAATCGAAGGACCGCGGCTACACGCCCGGCACCTTCAGCTTCAACTCCGGCACCGGGCGCTGCCCCACCTGCACCGGCTCGGGCTTCGAGCACGTGGAAATGCAGTTTCTCTCCGACGTGTATCTGCGCTGCCCCGATTGCGACGGCAAGCGCTACCGGCCGGAAATCCTCGCCCTGTCGTGGCAGGGCAAGGGCGTGGCCGACGTGCTGGAGATGACCGT
>Ga0209175_10000777_pt1 | contig 17331 bp, 17 predicted proteins | sample JI91814C2DNA_FD_187506 | JGI IMG/M metagenome (GOLD analysis project Ga0209175, IMG submission 187506) | Wastewater effluent complex algal communities from Wisconsin, to seasonally profile nutrient transformation and Carbon sequestration -... | ecosystem: Engineered > WWTP > Effluent > Algae...
ATGGGCGCCGGCGCCACCGCCTCGCTCAGCGCATTTGATCACCTGATCCGCAACTGATCTTCGGCCCCGATACCCTGCTCCGCGCAAAAAGGCGGGGCAGGGTATTGCAAAGCGGAGCAGGGGTCTTGCAATCCGCCCCCCTTTTTTCCGCTGCTGCTCGCAAGGCGCGGCGGGCAGCAAGGCCGGGAATTCAAAACCCCGTGAAGGCGTTCTTGGCTCAGCTGCTTAGAGCGCCACCTTGACATCGTGGAGGTCGGCGGTTCGATTCCGTCAGGACGTACCAGACATTTCGCCCATCCGGCCACTGCTCAGACGCCGTTCCAGGGCAGGGGCGGGGCGCTGAGGCGGGTTCGTTGGCCGGGTACGGGGCCGAAACGTGCGTCGCCGGCTTCCCAGTGAGCTTGCGCCTGGGCGATGCGGGCTTTGTCGAAGCCGATGAAGTTCCACCACATCAGCACCGGTTCGGCAAAGGCTTCGCCCCCGAGCAGCAGAATCTTGCTGTCGGCGGCCACCTCGAGCGAGAGCCGGTCGCGGCCCTGACCGAGGTAGGCGAATTCATCGGCTGGAATGCTTTCTCCATCGACACGTGCCGAACCGGTCAGCGGTAGCAGCGCATATTCGAAATCCGGGTTCAGCGTGAGCTCGATTGCTGCTTGCCGACGGGAGGTAATGTCCAGCCCGAACAGCGGCGAGAACAGCTCGGTTGGCGCCACGGCGTCGCCGTAACGGCCGGCCAGCAGGGTGAGCGTGGCGTCGTTTTGCTGCCATTGAGGCAGCTCGGGGTAATGCGCGAAGCCGGGGGCGCAATCCTGATGTTCGGGCGGCAAGGCGATCCACAGCTGTGCGGCGTGCAGGCGCTGGCCCGGGTGCAGCGAATCTTCGGTATGGGCGATGCCGTGGCCGGCTGTCATCAGATTGATCTGGCCGGGCCGGATGATCTGCTCGTTGCCCAGGCTGTCGTGGTGCACAAGTTCGCCTTCGATCATCCAGGTAAAGGTTTGCAAGCCGATATGCGGGTGGGCACCGACATGCATGCCCTGATCGGCGGCGAATTCGACGGGGCCGGCGTGATCGAGAAAGCACCACGCGCCGACCATCCGTTGCTGGCGGGTCGGCAAGGCCCGGCGGACCCACATGCCGCCGCCCAGTTCGGCCGGCCGGGTGGGAATTCGAATTAGGCTTGGCATACGGTTTCTCCTCAAAAACTGCACTCAGGCAAACAGTTCGGTATGGACCCGGATCTCGCCGGTCAGCAGCTTGTGCATCGGGCAGGCGTTGGCGACCTTGAGCAATTGTGCCCGTTCAGCGTCGCTCAATTCACCCTGGAGCAGGATCTTGCGCACGATGTCGTTGCCGGCCTCGGGCTTGCCGTCCGGATTCAACTGCAGCTCGACCTCGACACCGGCCAGAGGAATCTGCCGGCGCGCCGCCACCATGCGCAGGGTGATCGCCGTGCAGGCGCCGAGACCCGCCAGGATCAGCCGGTCCGGTGATGTGGCCGTGTTGCCGCCACCGACTTCGGTGGGCTCGTCCGCGCTCCAGGTATGGCCAAGGTCATCGCTGAAGGAAACGATGTAGGGAGTGTCGCCCAGAACGGTTTTGACGAAGGGGGTGGCTGGCATGATGTTGATGTCTCCTGGTGGAAGGTGAGTCGGCAGGCCGATTCTGACCGAAAAAGGGCCGCAAGAATTCGGGCCGCGAAATTTGATAAAACGCCTGCCCGTTCAGCGTGGCCCTTGTGCCGGCAGATCAAGGATCTGCCGGAGATCCGTTATCCCGTCGCGTGGGGAGTAGAGCCTTTCCGGACCGATATTGCTTCAGAGGGTGCGACCGACCGCGGCGATGCGTTCGAGGAGCCAGTTGAGCGCCGGATTCGTTTCGTGCCGTGGATGCCAGTGCATTCTGACGTCGAATTCAGGTAGCTCCATTGGGGCGGGCAGGGCCACGACTTCAGTCTGGCTCGCAAAGATTCTGGCGATCCGGGAGGGGAGCAGCACGACGAGATCGCTGTTCGAAATGAGCAAGGGAAGCGCCGTGTAATAGGGCGTGCGCACGACGATCCGGCGCGAGATGCCCAGATCCTGTAGCGCGTCCTCCGCGAGTCGATGGCCGGAATAGGTTGACGATACGGCTACGTGACGACTTGCCAGAAAGGTGTCCATCGTCATTTCGCCGATGGCGAGCGCCTGCTCCTTGCCCATCAGGCAGACGTAGTGTTCGCGGAAGATCACCGCGCTGCGCGTCTGGCCGCGCAGGGAAGGCAGATTGCCGACGGCTGCGTCGAGCCTGCCCGAGGCGAGCTGATCGACGATTTCGTCCACTTGCACCTGGCGTATTTCGATGCCGATGCGTGGCGCCTTTTCCTGGAAATCCGCCTCGAGTGAGGGCAGGAAATACAGGCTGCCGATGTCTGTCATGGCGATGCTGAAGATGCGCGAGTCGGTCCGGGGGTCGAAGCTCTGAATCTCCTCGATCGCATTGCCGATACCGATCAGTGCATCCCGTTCGTGCTGTCGACGGCGTCGAATGCACGAATAGAGGCCGTGGCACAGCCGAATTCGTCGCTGAATTGGCTGCAGCTCTACGTGATGCGCGAGCGCAGTATTGCCGAGCAAATGGTCCGGCGCGCTCGGCTGGCCGGCTATGGGGCCCTTGTACTCACGGTGGACGTGCCGGTCAGCGGGTATCGCGAGCGGGATGTCCGCAACGGCTTCCGCCTGCCGTTCAAACCGTCGCCGGCCACCCTCCTCAATCTGGCGCTCCATCCCGCCTGGCTGATGCGTTTTGTGGCCAGCGGCATGCCCGCTTTCGTCAATCTGGCCGAAGAGGAAGGCGCTGACACCCTGAAGCTGCAGGCGGCGCTGCTCAGCCGCGAGATGGAGCGCAGCCTGACCTGGGAGAGTCTTGCCTGGCTGCGGCGGCTGTGGGACGGGCCCTTGTTGATCAAGGGGATTCTGCATCCGGGAGACGCTGCAAAAGCGTGCTCCGCGGGGGTCGATGGACTGATCGTTTCCAATCACGGCGGCCGTCAGCTTGACGGCGCGATTTCGTCTGTCGGCGCACTGAATGGAGTCCTCCAGGCGGTGGATGGGCGCATCCCGGTATTTGCCGACAGCGGCTTTCGCAGCGGACTGGACGTCGCCAAGGCGCTTGCCCTTGGGGCAAAGGGCGTGTTTCTCGGGCGTCCTCTGCTGTACGGGCTTGCCGCCGAAGGGGCGCAGGGCGCGACTGCGGTGCTCGAATTGATCGCCACCGAACTTGAACGCGCCATGACCTTGGCCGGCGCTCACGAGGTAGCAGCTTTGAACCCGGAAATCCTGCGCACCGCAGCCCTTCATCTTCACTAGAACACACTCAAGGAATTACCCCATGAACAAGGAAAAAACAGCCGGCTGCGTCGTCGAGCGCGTCGTTGCCCGTGCGGTGATGGTGCCGCTCGAATATCCGGTCAAGACCAGTGTCGGTACGGTAGCCGCCTCGCCACTCGTGCTGATCGATCTGCATCTGAGCAATGGCATCGTCGGTCATTCGTATGTCTTTACCTACACCCCGTTGGCGCTGGAAAGCACGCGCGTCCTCGTTGACGCCCTGGGCGCGGTCTTGTGCGGTCAGGAACTGGCGCCCTTCGAGTTCGATCAAATGCTGGCACGTCGCCTGCGCCTGATCGGTCGTAGCGGCATCGCGATGATGGCCTGCGCCGGACTGGACATGGCGGCGTGGGACGCTCTGGCCAAGGTGCGCGAGCTTCCCCTGGCATCCCTGCTTGGTGGAGCGCTCAAGCCCATTCCCGCCTATGACAGTCACAGCATGGATGGTGAAACGATTGGCCTTTTGCGCGCAGAAAGGGCTGCCGACGAGGGTTTCAAGGCCATCAAGATCAAGATCGGGTACGCGGATCTGCGCGACGATTGCCACATGATCGAGACCATCAGGAATCGCATCGGAGGCGGGGTCGAACTGATGGTCGACTACAACCAGTCGCTCTCGGTGCCCGAAGCCCTGCGCCGCATTCGCGCCTTGCAGCCCTACGGCGTGTCGTGGGTCGAGGAGCCGACCTTGCAGGAAAACTATGCAGGACACGCGCGCATCCGCGAACAGGCGATCCTGCCGATTCAGATGGGCGAGAACTGGTGCGGTATCGAAGAGATGCAGCGTGCACTCGATGCCGGCGCGTGTGATCTGGCGATGCCCGACGTCATGAAGATTGGGGGTGTCACCGGATGGCTCAAGGCGGCAGCGCTTGCGGAGATTCGCGGCATTCCGATGTCAAGCCACATCTTCCAGGAAATCAGCGCTCATCTGCTTGCCGTGACGCCCACCGCGCACTGGCTCGAGCGCATGGATCTCGCGGGTCCGATCCTGGCCCGGCCGCTCGTATTTCGCGATGGCGCAGCCTGGATTGATGAAACACCCGGAACCGGGGTGAGTTGGGACGAGGAAGCTGTCGCGAGATTGAAGGCCTGACCGGGCGCGGGCGTTTTTCTTGGGCCTGGTCACTTTTGGGCCCCGGTGAGCCTGGCTCGCCGGGGTGTTCAGTGCGATTTCGTATTTCAGGGTTTGTTACTGGCCGATTGCGACCGAAAACTTACCGGTTTGCGCGTTTTTGGTCACCACGACGTTGAACAGGGGGTGGGCGGGGATGTCGCCTGTCGCCTCGCCCAGGGTGACCGACTTGGTGCCGAGGACACCATCGTTCCATGAGGCGATCTGTACAGTGGCCGTGCGACCGTCCGCAGCGTTGTAATTGGCGAGCTTGACCTGATAGGTTCCCGGTTGAAGCGTTGCGGCATCGCAAGATGCGTAGTAATGCTCCGGACCGTTGGCCACGACGTTGTCTACGTCCAGATAGCCTGAGTTGCCGGTCATTTCCGCGTAATAAACATGAGAGCCGTCTGGTTCGTAGGCGTGCAGGTCAACGTCACCCGATCCGTCCCAGGTCAGTGTCGCAGTGAAGAAGCCGGATGTTGCCTGGACAGGTGGGGCGACCAGCGCAGCCATTGCCGCTTCGATATGGCTCTTCACGCGGCTTGAGATCACCAGGCCCTGGTTGATGTAGATTTCCAGCAGGCCGTGTCCCAGCGCATCCTTCTGACCATTGACGCCGGCCGGGCGCAGGAGATAGCCCGGTATGAAGTCAGTAATGCTGGCGACGCTCCCGACTGCTCGCAAGCCATTGATGACCAGGTCAAGATCTGCCAGCGTATGCCTGCCATTGAGCGCAGGCGAGGCTGGAGCGATATGGACGAGCTTGACCGAATCTGCAGTGGTCTGGCTGAGCGCGAAATTGTAGGCTGCGTTGGCGAAGAGATTGCCCTGGGAGTGCGCCACGATCAGGATTTTTTTGCCTTCGATGACCCAGTTCTGGATACGCGAGCGATGCTCGGCGTAATTGACCGAGGTCGGCGGATTGCCCAGCAGAGCGGTCAGGGAGCGCACTGCTGCGGCTTCATACCAGTCGACGAAACCCTTGAGAATGCCGGCGGCCGATGCAACGGAGTCAATGATCCGTGACCACCATGGACCGTCGCCCTTCAGGGCTTCGAAGAACAGCTCGAAGCGGCCCTCGAGCAGGCCTTCCTGCTCGAGCAGGCGTTGTTCGAAGGTCTCAACAAAATCTTCAAACCCGTTCGAGTAGTTGTACATCACTTCATAGCTGATGCGGTCGCCGCTCGCCGATTGATCGCCGTGCAGGTGCTTGAACTCCTGTTTGGCGACTTCGGCCTGCGCCTTCGTGGTTTGCACGCCGTTGAAGAAAGCGAAGATCAGCCCGGCATCGCGGCACACGCTTGAGGGTGTCGAAACCTGGGCTGAGGCCCCCGAGATGCACAGCAAAAATGCCAGTGCTGCGCACAGCACTCTTTGAATGGATCTATTCACAGGTGTCTCCCTGCGGCAGCGCCGAAGAGGTGCCATCCAGCGCCTTGTTGAATTGCAGATAGGCCAGCAGCCTTTCCTTGGTGTTCGTGGTGACGGATTCAAGTTCCTGGGTGACCCGCGCGGGGTGCGGGGAATTATCGGCAAATCGCTTGTAGATGCAGTTGATCCCGTACGAGATCTGGCGGTCGACCGCCTTTACTGCGGTGGCATCCGTGAGGTTGACAACCAGGGCGTGCTGCAAGGCCTTGGCCGTCTGCAGGGCGGCGGCACGCCGGGGCTCCGTCGAATAGGTCTTGGCGATGAATGTCTCGATGTCGTCCCTTACGCCATTGGAATTGGCGTCACTGCCGGTGAGGCTCGTGCCGCGATCTAGTTGAGGGATGAACCCGGATGTTTCCAATGCCGACACCTGTTCTTTTGGGGTCTTGGGTGTCTCGGTGTTGCTACCGCCGCTTCCACCTCCACCTCCGCATCCGGGCACCGCAGTGACGAGGGAGGCAATCAACAGTTTCCTGATCATCGTTTTCTCCTGATTGGTGCCTCCCGGATCTGACATGCCAGCGCGGAGGCGTTCAAGGCGTGCTTTGCAGGCCAGCAGTCATCTGCCTGACGATACGGAAAGTGCTTTTAGATTAAGTTATATGGCATTTTCTACTGCTGAAACTGAAGCAGGAAAATACAAAGACCAACCGGTGAAGGTTGGCCTTTGCGTGTGCGTCGGGTCGCGTCCCGATTCCGGAGTTACTTCATCAGCGCAGCAGGCAGGACTCGAAGGTGGCCTCGGCACTGCCCGAGAAATAGCACTTGGTCAAAGCCCCTTGTGCCAATATGAACTGAGACACCTACCCCTGACGAATTAGAGTAGATGAAGGTAGGCTCACCTCATGGACACTGGAATGAATGATCGGAAGAACGGACAGGCGACTCTTGGGCCGGATGACGCGTTGGAAAGAGCCCGCAGGGCGACTGGAAACGCGTCATCCGAAAAGTGGCAACCTTGTTCGAGCAGTTGAGGGCCGGTCAGCCGAACGAGCCGTTCTGAGGGCCGCCGTGAATGAGCTCGCCGTCGACATTGGCTTGGAGCGCGCCTGTGCGGTGCTGCAGGTCAATCGCAGCGGGGTCTATCGGGACGATGCGTGCCGCCGCCACCTGGTTCGCCCTGTGTCGATGAGCGCGCTCCGGCCGCCGTCCATCACGGCCGCGCGGATGCCCTTTACCGCCAACGTACCCGCAACTCTGGAGACTGCCTTCGCGGCTCACCCGAAGCGCTTCAAGGGCATCAGGCCACAACCGCCCCGGCTGCCTGTCGCCGCCTGGATCAACCCACCTAAAAAGGACTTCACACCCAGCAAGACGCCCGAGGCTTCGATACTAAATTAATGCCCCCTGGCGTCTCAAAGTCATTGACACGTTTCACTTCCAGTCGCTGGAAGCTGCGCGATAAAGCCGCGCAGCGCCGGTTAGCTCTACGTTGGGCGGCCTCGAAGGCTGATCTCAGGAGTAAATAGCAAGATGCATACGGTACTCGGCGCAAATGGCGTAATTGCTCAAGAACTGTCGAAGGCGCTTGTTTCGTCTTCTACAAGAATCCGGCAGGTGAGTCGGAACCCACGGAGAGTAAATCAGACCGATGAGACGATGGTGTGCGATTTACTGGATGCCCAGGCGACCGCCAACGCAGTTTCAGGTAGTGAAGTTGTTTATCTGGTGGCTGGTCTAAAGTACGACGCATCCGTCTGGCAAGAGCAATGGCCTCAAGTGATGCGCAATGTGATTAATGCCTGCAAGCAGCATGATGCCCGACTCGTATTCTTCGACAATATTTATGCCTACGGGCGTGTGGATGGATTGATGACAGAAGAAACGCCATTTAACCCAATCAGTAAGAAGGGTGAAGTCCGCGCGACGATTGCAACCATGCTACTGGACGAAATACGCAGTGGCAAACTGCGGGCAATGATCGTGCGCGCAGCTGATTTCTACGGTCCCAGTGCAGTTCAAAGCTTTCCACATGCCACCGTGTTCGAGCGCCTCAAGGTTGGAAAAGCGCCGCAGTGGATTGGCAACCCTAATACCGTGCACACTTTTACATTTACGCCAGATGCCGGTCATGCGGTAGCCGTCTTAGGCAGATCATCTGAGGCATACGGCCAGACGTGGCACCTGCCAACCACCAAGGAACTATTGACAGGGGCGGACTTTGTGCGCCTGGCATGCGAGATAGCAACGCAGCCCTACAAGCTGCAAGTGGCACCGCGTTGGATGCTCAAACTTATGGGCATTTTCATGCCAGTGCTTCGTGAAAATGAAGAAATGATGTACCAGTTTGAACATGATTACCGCTTCGACAGTAGCAAGATTGAGTCTGCATTCCGCTTGCAAGCGACGCCATATCGTATGGGGATCAGCGAGTCGTTGCAGTCCGGGACGCAAAACCAGGTGCAATAATTCGCCCAACATGGCGTTCGAGTGGGACGCGCCAAAAGCGGCGCGCCCCTCAACTTCGCGTTGGGCATACGACACATGCTTTTCCATTCATTGGGATAGGACTGCTTTGACATGAAAGCTTTTCTGACCGCCATAATCTTGTTGCTCGCTTCTCAAGCGCATGCGCTCGATTGGCAAGACAGCCCACAAGTTGATCAACTATTTAGCGATGCTGGCGTAAAAGGGACATTCGTTCTTTATGACGTCACCGCTCAACGTCTTACTGGACACGATCAGCGGCGGGCCAATACACGATTCGTTCCGGCTTCTACTTTCAAGATTGCCAATACCTTAGTTGGGCTGTCTGCCAAGGCGGTGAAAAACGTCGATGAAATTCTTCCCTACGGCGGAAAGCCCCAACCCATTAAGGCTTGGGAAAAGGACATGAGCCTGCGCGAAGCCATTGCTGTCTCGAACATTGCTATCTATCAGGAACTTGCTAGGCGTATAGGGCTTGAGCACATGCGCGATAGCATTTCTGGAATGAACTACGGCAACGGAGAAATAGGGAATGCAGTTGACGATTTCTGGTTAGTCGGCCCGTTAAAAATCAGTGCCATAGAACAAACACTGTTTCTCGCCCAATTGGCTCAAGAGGCATTACCATTTCCAAAAGACCTTCAAAAGACCGTTAGCGAGATCGTTCGACTTGAGCAACAGAGCAGCCATACTCTGTACGGAAAAACCGGCTGGGCCAACTTTCCAGACTCGGGAATCGGCTGGTGGGTCGGGTGGGCACAGAAGGGCGGCCACGTGTACGCCTTCGCCCTAAACATTGACATACAGCAAGCTGCCGATGCAAGCAAACGTGTCGAACTGGGCAAAGCCAGTCTTAAAGCGCTTGGCGTACTTTGAGCGTAAGCGCTCCACAAACCCCATCCTTAAGTAATCCGCGGCGAGTCGGCATTCTGGCGCCATTCTTACCACTCGCGCGTACTGATTAGTTCTTCAACGTCCGCATCGAATCCGTACGCTTTCGCGATGAAATCAAAGTCTGCACCGATGCACTCCCTCGCGGCGGTCTCAAGCTCGCTGTCGTTTTCTTCAAATTCCTCCCCAAGTGCGTTGAACTCTTCGGTGGACGACTGCGTGATCTTGTACAGGGAATCTAAATCGGTCGGCAACTCAGCTTCAATGCGTTCGCACATACGCACGAGAATCTGCTGCCCCTTTTCGACAAGACTGGGGGGGAAGTACTTGTCTCTGAGCATCTCCGCGAGGAATCGGTAATCCTTCAGTTGATCGTTCGTGATACCCATTATCGATTTCTCCTGATTTGCTTGTGTTGGCGACGGTGTCTAGATCGCGGAATGTGATCGCTGGCGGAGTCGGCATCATGCGGTTGAACGACCCGTTAGGCTGCACTTGGCGACTTCGCGTTTAGCCCCGGCCACAGCAGCGGAGCGCTTGGCTTACCCTGACGGGGTGGAGTTCCAGTGACTGCCATTGCGTAGACCGCCTTGAGATGGCGCACGAGTTGTGAACGCGCCGCTGGAGGTTTGAGGTCAGCCGGAAGGCGGCTGAGCCAATGGTCGTTGGGCCCTGCGCCTGTGCCGAGCCGCGCTGAAAGAGCGCGGCTCGTTGGCAAAGGCTTCGTTGCCATGACCTCGATGAAGTGTGCCAGTTGCTCTGGCGAACTAAACACAAGCGTGTGGCCCGTACTCAACTCGCAGCAGCACGTAGCCGTGGTGAGGAATGAGGGGCGGAGCAGGTGGGTCGTAGGCTTGCGGGTTAGACGGATCTTGGGTGTGAACCCAGTACGCCAGGGGAGCGTGGCGCCAGTCCTTCTCATAGGTGAACCGGAACCGAGAGTTCATGGATCGTGCCTAAAAATTGAGCAGTTTTGTGGTCCCACCGTGATTTATGACATTAAGGTGCGATTGCCCTGCAGGTTGAAACTGCTAGTGCCGGCCTTGAGATTTTGCGCCAATACTTCGATGCAGCAGGTCAAATGTTCGAAGCATCCATTACGGTCCATCCTGCTGACCGCTTTGCGGTGACCATGAAGCTGCAACGTTCGGCTCCCTGATGGCGGCTGTCCGGACACCTGCCAATTAGTTTCAAAGCTTGGCAAACGGCAGCTTCCTCATTCGATGAATATGTACTCCATGGCCTTAGTCGAGCATCAGGTCGCGTACTGGGCAACCCCACTACCGAATGACCAATTCTCCCTTTTGACCTCGACCAGGTTGATGAAAACATCTTCCTGCCGAACCCCCGCTTCCCGGTGGAGGCCTTCTGCGATGGTCTTGTAAAGAAGCTTCTTCTGATCCGTCGAACGTCCCTCATTGAGCGTAATCTGGATAAACACCAAGCCATCGCTTCGTTTTATCCCGAGGTACGAGGGGTCGTAGACGAAGTGGTCGTCGTCATGCTCCGTCAGAACCTGAAAATTATCCTGGTCGGGGACATTAATCGCTGATTTCATTGAATCGTAGACGACCTTGCCCAGCTTTTTTGCGTAGACAGCGTCAGGGTTCCGTTTGATATCGATACGAACGAGGGGCATTTATTTTTCCTTTAAATGTCGTTGAGGGTCAAAGCACAAGAAGCTGCGGTGCCGGCTTGCCGGTCTATCACAGCGTTTTTTTTCTGGAGGGGCTCATGGTTTTGTCTCCTGAAAATTAAATGTCTGCCTTGGCCGGGCTGACTGCCCGGCAACGCCGTATTCATTGCATCTTGATGACGATTTTTCCCTTGGCATGCCCTTGGGCAAGGTAGGTAAGCGCCTCCTTTGCCTGCGTGAACGGGAACACCTTGTCGATCACCGGCCGAATGCGTTCTGTCTCGAGGAGTTTGCCGATTTCGCCGAGTTGCGTGCCATCCGGGCGCGCAAAAAGGAAGGAGTAGCTGACGTCCCGCTTTTTCGCCTGGCGCATGATCTTGCGGCTCATCAAGCCAAACACGAACGTCAGGACGAAGTTGAGCCCTCGAGCACGTGCGAATGCGGCGTCCAGCGGCCCGACCAGGGAGACGATCCTGCCACCTGGCTTGAGGATACCGAGGGATTTCTCGATTGCGTCACCCTTGACGGTGCCGAGCACCGCGTCGTAGCCGCGCAGCACTTCTTCGAATTCCTGCTGCTTGTAGTCGACCACCTCGTCGGCACCAAGGCTGCGCACCAGTTCGACGTTGCCCGTACTGGTCGTCGTCCCCACCTTGGCGCCCATGTGCTTTGCCAACTGGATCGCAAACGTACCAATGCCACCTGAGCCTGCAGGGATGAACACCTTCTGGCCGGCCCGAAGATTGGCCCGCTCCTTCAGTGCTTGCCACGAGGTGAGCCCGACCATCGGTATCGATGCCGCCTGCACGAAGTCCAGATTGGCCGGTTTCAGTGCGGCAAGGCGCTCAGGCACCACCGCGAACTCGGCAATAGCGCCCGTTCCAAGATCGAAGATATTGGCGAAGATCGCATCGCCTGGCTTGAAACGGGTCACGCCACTGCCGACCTCGGTCACCACGCCGGCCAGATCGCTGCCCAGCGTGGCCGGTAGCTGAAAATGCAGGACCGGTTTGAATATTCCCGTCAAGATCATGTTGTCGATCGGGTTAACGCTCGCGGCGTGGACCTGTACGAGCAGTTCATCAGCCTTCAACGTGGGCCGGGGAACGTCGGCGAACTCGATCTCGGGCGACTTGCCGTAGCGTTTAAAAGTGAGTGCTTTCATCGTTTGAGTTTTCATCTTTGCCCTTATTTTTCTATCGGGTCAGTCAGCGAGGAAGTCCAGAACCGCTGGCACAAAAACCTGGTGGTGCTGAAAGACGCCGCCGTGCCCGGAATCCGGGTAGATCGTCAGCTGAGCATTCGGCAGACGACGCGCCATGTCAGCCGAGAGGCTGCTGGCAACCATCAGGTCGTGGTCGCCGTTGGCCACGAAAACGGGTTGCGTAATGACCGAAAGGTCGTCGGGCGCGCTTAGCCCCGCTGTTCGGATGGCGTTCAGTTGAGCCCGCCGGGCTTGCAGGGAAATCGGTTGGTCGCGGTCCTTGATGCGCTCCTTCAGCCGCGAGAAGTAATCTTTCGCGGCGCGCTTGCCCTCCGGTGTACGGGGGAAGAACAGGAAATTCCTCGCGTCGCTCAGGGTGAGTGCCGCTTTGAGGTAAGCGATGACGGCGACGCGGGTGATCTCTTCAATCCCGCCGCCGCCCCGAGGCCCCGTTCCGGCAAGGACCATCCGACGCACGAGGTCGGGAGCCTGCAAGGCAATCATTTGCGCTACGCCGCCACCCAAGGAGAAGCCAAGAAGATCGACCTGCTTGAATCCAAAAGCCCGGATGAAGGCAATGGCATCCCGTCCCATTTCCTCGATGCTGTCCGGCACCGATCCGCCCGAGGCACCTACGCCGCGGTTGTCGAACGCGATCACCCGACGCTGTGCGGCGATGCCGTCGATAACCCGCGGGTCCCAGTCATCGAGCACGGCCATCAGGTGGTGCAGGAAAATCACTGGCACGCCGGAATCAGGGCCAAGTTCCCGATAAGCGAAAGACACCCCGCCAACCTCCATCGTGCGGGTCGGCACATCTTTCCACGTCACATGACCCATCCGGGTGGCGCTTCCGGTGCCTGATGAATTGCTTGCAACCAAGGTGATATCCATAGCGTTATTGCCCATATTCAAATCTCAGTGTGAGGTGGATTGCCTGCCACAAAGTGTTACTATCAATTTGAAACGAACAATACTACCGATTTGATGGTTAGTCACTACTAAAATAATATGGACAACAAAAATACTGGCAATGACCCCTGCCCGATTGCGCGCACCCTGGCTCTCGTCGGTGACACATGGAGCATCCTGATCCTGCGCGACGCCCATGCCGGCCTGACGCGCTTCGACCAATTTAGGAAAAGTCTGGGTATCGCCCCGACGATGCTGACCCGCCGGCTGGCGACGCTGACAGAGGAGGGCTTGCTGGAGAAACGGCGCTACTCGGAGCACCCGCCGCGTGAGGAATATCTGCTCACCGCTGCCGGCCGCGATTTTCTGCCGGTGCTATTCATGATTGCGGCCTGGGGACGCCAACACCGGGGCGGCGGCAAGTTGGTTCAGTTTTTTGACGCTGAAACGGGAACCGAAATTAAAGCGGTGGCCGTGGATGAAGTCACCGGAGCGAAGATCGGGACTCGCCCCATGCGCATGGTCACGCCCGGTGAAAACTGACCGGTAATTTGACATACCAGATTGCCACTTACGTTTTAGGGAAAAAAGCCGCGAGGGCCGCTGAGTTTTTCAACGCCCTGTTAGAAGCCGCGTTCCCCCTATGGGGGAATGCGGGATTCTTCTGCAGGTGCTTATGGCAACGGTTAACTATGCTCAAAATGGTGGACAACCTACTTCAGACCTTCTTCGCAGTGACAACTGTGTGCCCAAACCGGAAGTAGCCAGTTTGGGAAAGCGGACCGTCAACGTTGGTGTATGCGCTTCGGTAACTGGCTAAAGAAGGAAGCAACGCTATCCGCGTTCTAGCTTTCTTTCTATTGGCCATCCTGTTTTATCTTGATTCTAGTAAACAAAGCCCCCCGGCAAGCAGAGGGCCTGGCTATCAAATGGCTATTGTCTAGCCGAATTCTGCGCATAGGCAACGGAGATCATCCGAGAAATATTGGCCAGATGGCAACTGTCCTCATCAAGGCTGTCGGCAGCGGCGTGCATAGGATGCTCCAGCGCTTTGCCTGCTGTACGCGGAGCCGCAACCAGGTTGTCGGTAAGTTTGCGTTTGTTTGCTTCCGGAACCGGGAAAACCTTGCCTTCAAATACGGTCCCCCATACCTGAATGTCTTTGAGTCGCTTCGGTTCTACCTGATACGGGTCTTGTTCAAGCACCGTAAAATTGGCGATTTTTCCCGGCTTGATGCTGCCCAACAATTCCTCCTTGCGCCATGAATAGGCGGCTTCGATGGTGATGGCACGCAGTGCGACGTCGACCGAAACGCGCTGTTGGGGCGCTGCCACTCGGCCACTGGGCGTTATCCGATTGACGCCCGTCCAGGCCAGGTACAGCGGGTCTGAGGGCGCCATCGGCAAATCGGAATGGAAAGACAGGTGCGGGGTATGTTTCAGAATGGACGCCGAGCGCACCATCAGATCGGCTCGCTTCTTGCCAAGACCTTCGGCGTACTTGTCGGCAAACCCGACCGGGTAATACGGGTTGACGCTGAAAATAGCCCCACTCTTGGCCAGGCGTGCAATCTGCGTTTCTGTCGAATTTGCAAAATGAACGACCACAAAGCGATGGTCCGGGCGCGGATTCTCCTTCAAGCGTTTTTCCAGGGTCGCCAACACGACCTCTGAGCCAAGATCGCCATTGACGTGGATGTGCAGCTGGTATCCCGCGTCCCAGAACAGTTTGGCACGGCGTTCAAGGTCGTCCGGGTTGATCAACCATTCGCCGTGATGCCCGTCGGTATAGGGCTCCTTCATCTGCATCAGCTGCGAAATGATTGCACCATCGGCAAACAACTTGATCTGCTTTGGGAAGAACATCAACTTCTTGCCTAGTGCTTCGGGCGACGAGGCGATGGTTTGTTCGACCACATCCAGTGCACGGTCCATGCCGACCTGATCGACAATGCCACGACCATCGGCAAGGAAGGTCGAATACATCGGCGCGTCATCGGCACCCAGAATCGTTTCGTAAAGTTTCCACATTTCCGGGGTGACGATCGCCCCCGGTTCGTTATAAGCCGTCACCCCGTTGGCATGCTCATAGGCCACCATCTGCTTGAGGCCGAAGGTCAAGCGTTCCGGCGTAGCAACCAGTTTGAGGAAGCGCGGCATGACGACGGTGCTCATGAACCCCTGCTCCCAGAAATGCCCCTCGGCGTAATTGGCCATCTTGCTCGCGGCCCCCTTGTTTTCGACATCTTCCGGCGTAATGTTCAGGCGCTTGAGGGCGGCGGTATTCAGGATCACCTCATGGCAGGAACGTTGCCAGATCACAATCGGGCGAGAACTGCTTATCTTGTCGAGCGCGGCGCGGTCAAGATCGCCGTGCCATAGTTTGTGATATCCCCAGCTGATCAACGGTTCATCCGGGGTTTTCAGGTTTTGCTCGGCGCCCTTCAAGCGCGAGACATATTCATCGGGCGTGTTGGCCGCCTTGATCGTACGGCCGGGCAAGGACCAGTCTTCTGTAGCGATGATTTCAGTGGCGAGTGTCAGGGCGCCAAGCACCGGGTGCAGATGCTGGTCGATGAAGCCCGGCATGACGATCTTGTCCTGGAAGCTGTTGTCGATTCGAAATGCGCGTTGTCCAGCCATCGCGCGCAACTGTTCAACGGTGCCCACCCCCAGGATACGCTTGCCGCTGACCGCTACGGCTTTGGCTGTTTTCTGGTCTTTCTCCATCGTGATGATTTTTTTCGCCGGGAATATCACGATTTCTACCGCAGCTTGATTCGACAAAGGGGAGAGCGCGCTCCCCAGCGATTTGTTCATGCCGCCGTCTGCCAGAACACCGCCCGAAACGCCAGACAGTGCAAGAGCGGAAACTAATTGCCTCAATGAATTCTTCACCTGAACACCTCGGGATTGTCAATGGATAAGCGGGGTACATCATTTGTCATGTATCCCAACGGATGATACTTAGGAAACCTCCACCCGTAAGGCTCGGCTCCCATGGAATAAAAACCAGCACATTTGCAATAGCCTCTATTGTAAAGATCCAGTGGGGTACGAACCGTAGGAGCATTGTGTGGGTGATCGCAAGAGCGTTTTAACGAATGGCTGGAATGGAGGTAAATATTGAACGGCTGGTTGTGGCCGAACTCGGCCTGATGACAAAGCAATTTGGAGCAGGGAAACTTGTACTTTCCTAGATTCTGCATGCTCTAGCCCGACCCAGCTCTGACCAGATATCGACCAGACAACAAAAGAACCAACTCTCCGCGGTTTAACGATGTGTGCTCTGGTCTCGGGTCTTGATGGCTCGAACTTGACGCAGCGGTGACAAGACAATCCGCTTGGAGCTTCAGACTGCGGCGGCGGCTATATCAGCTCAGCTACTTCTCGAAGCCGTTGAGCTGACGCGAGCACCGACACGATCAAAGGCGACGGGGAAGCCCTCAAGCGAGGTTTCCGGCCGTTTCCATCTGGCACGCATGGCCTTGAGGGCAGCGATGGCTTGAAAAGGGTCGAGGTCTCACTGGCTGATGATGAAGCGATCGGGCACGGGATCGACAATCTCGATACCGTAAGGGTCGATCAAACTCGCTTGGAAAATCCTTCAGGTTGGCTGTGACGATGCAGTCTGCGTGGCCGACAGGCTGTAGCGAGGACATGCGTATCACCAGGATCTGGAAGCTTGAGGCCAGGTTCGAGTCGGGTGATCGCAGCCTCCGGAACCTCCCAGTCGGGCACGACTTTTCGCATGGTGTCGCGACGGCGGTTGATCTTGTCGATCCCATCGGGGCGTCTTTCTGAGAGTGCGCGTATCCATTCGTTTTCGATCCGCACACTCCACTTGGCCGCAAAAAGGCCGCGAGTGCAGAGACTCATGATCGCGTCGCTTTGTAGCATCGAATAAAGACGCAAGCGTCAATCACGACGGTGTAGCGGGCGTGTCCTGCCATCAGTAGTCGAGGTCCAGGTCCGCCGAAAGCTGCGATAGCTCCTCGAGCGCGATTTCACGCGATGTCTGCATATCCTTGGCGTACTCCAGCAGGCCGCCGAAGGGAATCCGGCGGTGCGTGCCCACCATGCGGTGAGGAATCCTGCCTTCCATAATTTCCTTGATCACGAATGGTCTCGACACGTTCAGGAAGTTGGCAGCTTCTACGGTTGTCAGCTCCTGCTTCGAGGGCATCAGCGTGATGGGTTTTCCTTCACTCATGAGACCTAGTGTAGTGCTTCGTTTTTCTTCGAACCGAGTTGGCGGTTGGCGCGAATGACTTTTTGGAGGATGTCATTGGCCTTGGCGGTCCAGATAAAGGGCTTTGGGTTCTGGTTATGCACGGTGATGTAA
>Ga0209175_10000780_pt1 | contig 17264 bp, 12 predicted proteins | sample JI91814C2DNA_FD_187506 | JGI IMG/M metagenome (GOLD analysis project Ga0209175, IMG submission 187506) | Wastewater effluent complex algal communities from Wisconsin, to seasonally profile nutrient transformation and Carbon sequestration -... | ecosystem: Engineered > WWTP > Effluent > Algae...
CTGGTGGACCGAATGAGGATCGAACTCACGACCTCCGCATTGCGAACGCGGCGCTCTCCCAGCTGAGCTATCGGCCCACGTAAGCCGCGCATTATAGCGGCGGTTTTTGGTGCTGAAAAGCCCCGCCCCGCGAATCAGGTCTCTTCGTCGGCGCCGGAGCCAACGGCCGCGCGGCCGAGGCGGTCGATAACGGCAGACCAGTCGGCGCGGGTGGGCGGGGTTTCGACGAGAATGCGGCGGCACGCGGCAGAATCGAGTGCGCGCAGGCGGGCGTAAAGGTCGTGGCCATAGGCAGCGGCATCCGCCGGGGCTTCGATCCACAGGACATTGGCTGGCAGGCCGGCAGGCTGCGGGACGCGGGCGAGCACGGCGTCGCCTTCGCGGACGCGGCTCGCCAGGCTGGCGCCATGCACAAGCTCAAGCGGCGTGCGCGGCGCGTAGTGGGCGGCCAGTGCGCCGGAAACACGGGGAGCGTCTGTGCTGGCCTTGGCGTCTTCGTCGCGCAGGCGCGGGCGGCGACCGATGACACGGGCGATGTCATCCGCGCCGATGGCACCTGGACGCAAGATGACCGGCACGCCGCGGGACAGATCGAGGATGGTGGATTCAAGGCCGACCTGGCAGGGACCGCCATCGAGAATCAGCGGCACCCGGTCGCCGAGCTCCTGGCGCACGTGTTCGGCGGTGGTGGGGCTGATGCGGCCGAAGCGGTTGGCCGACGGCGCAGCCAGGCCTGAGCCGAAGGCGCGCAGCAACTGCAGCGCGATGGGGTGGTTCGGCACGCGCAGCCCCACTGTATCCTGACCTCCGGTAACGATGTCGGGCACCCCTTCCTCTTTCTTGAGGATCAGGGTGAGCGGGCCGGGCCAGAAGGCGCGGGCCAACGCGATGGCATCTTTCGGAATATCGCGCGCCCAGGTGGTAAGCGCTTCGGCGTCGGCCAGATGAACGATCAGCGGGTGATCCGACGGCCTGCCCTTGGCGGCGAAGATTTTCGCCACTGCATCCGGATTGAGGGCGTCGGCGCCAAGGCCATAGACGGTTTCGGTGGGCAACGCGACCAGTTCGCCCTGGCGCAGCAGCGCGACGGCGCGCTGGATGTCGGTCATTGCCGGGCCTTATTCGTCGCGAATGCCGATGGCGGCACGCGCAGCGAGGGCCTTTTCCAGCACGTCGGCCGGCTCGGCGCCGATCACCGTGAAGTGCCCCATCTTGCGACCGTGGCGGGCATGGTGCTTGCCATAGAGGTGCAGCTTGAGGCCGGGCACCGCGTGCAGGATGGACCAGTCGGGCTCCCGGTAGCGGCCTTGGGGCTCGCCGCCTTCAAACCACAGTTCGCCCAGCAGATTGACCATCACCGAGGCGCTGTGCTGGCGCGCTTCATCCAGCGGCAGGCCGCACAAGGCGCGCACCTGCTGCTCGTACTGACTGGTGACACAGGCGTCGATGGTGTGGTGGCCGCTGTTGTGGGGGCGCGGTGCCATTTCGTTGACGATCAGCTCGCCGCGGCTCACGAAGAATTCGACCGCCAGCGTGCCGACAAAACCAAGACGTCCAGCGATGTGTTCTGCGTATTCCTGGGCCGAATCGCGCAAGCAGGCGGAGGCCCGGGCAGGCGCGATGGACACGTCGAGGATGCCGCCGGTGTGGCGGTTTTCGACGGTCGGGAAACACTTCACGGCGCCGCTCTCGTCCCGCGCCAGCACCACCGAGACTTCGTAGTCGAGGGTGAGCATTTGCTCGAGCACGCAGGGCTCGCCCTTGAACTGGTGGAAGGCATGAAGGGCTTCGGCCGCGTTGGCGACGCGGGCCTGGCCCTTGCCGTCGTAGCCGAAACGCGCAACCTTGAGGATGGCCGGAAACAGGTTGTCAGCGGCTGCAGCGACGTCTGCGTCGGACGTAATGACTGCAAAAGGGCCGTGCGGCAGGCCGTTGTCACGCAGGAAATGCTTTTCGACGATGCGGTTCTGGCACACCGCCACCGCGGCTGCGCCGGGGCGCACCGGAATGAATTTGGCCAGGTAGTCGAGGGTGTCGGAGGGGACGTTCTCGAACTCGGTGGTCACTGCCGCACAGGCATCGGCCAGCGCATCGAGAGCCGCGAAATCATCGTAGCCGGCCTTCAGGTGACGGTCGGCAATGAGGCCGGCGGGGCTGTGCGGATCGGGGTCGAGCACCCAGACCTTGTAGCCCATCTCGTGGGCTGCGGCGACGAAGAAGCGGCCGAGCTGGCCACCGCCGAGCATGCCGAGGGTGGCGGGCGGGAGAATCATCACGTCAATCCTGGAATCAGACCGGGTCGAGGGTCATCGCCAGCACGCTGGCGGTCTGAGTGGCGCGGAAGGCGTCGAGCGCGGCGGCAAGAGCCGGGTCGGTGGCAGCCAGCAGCGAGACGGCAAAAAGACCGGCGTTGGCAGCACCGGCTTCACCGATGGCAAAGGTGGCCACCGGAATGCCCTTGGGCATCTGCACGATGGACAGCAGGGAATCCTTGCCCGACAGCGCCTTGGACTGGACCGGCACGCCGAGCACCGGCACGGTGGTCTTGGCGGCGATCATGCCCGGCAGGTGGGCAGCACCGCCGGCACCGGCGATGATGGCGCGGAGGCCGCGTCCACGGGCGGCTTCGGCGTATTCGAACATCAGGTCGGGGGTGCGGTGGGCGGACACGACACGGGCCTCGAAGGGCACGCCGAAATCCTTCAGCACCCTGGCGGCCGCCTGCATGGTGGGCCAGTCGGAGTTGGACCCCATGACGATGCCGATGACGGGTTGTTGCTCGCTCATGTTCAGGCCTTCCGGGCAGCGCGGGTTGCAGACTCGACGGTGTTGGCGAGCAGCATGGTGATGGTCATGGGGCCGACGCCGCCAGGCACCGGGGTGATGGCGCCAGCGACGTCCTTGGTGGATTCGAAATCCACATCGCCGCACAGCTTGCCGTCGGGCAAACGGTTGATGCCCACGTCGATGACGACGGCGCCGGGCTTGACCATGTCGCCGGTCACGAACTTCGGCTTGCCGATGGCGGCCACCAGAATGTCGGCGCGGCGGGAGTGAAAAGCAAGATCACGGGTGCCCGAGTGGCACACGGTCACCGTGGCGCCGGCCGCGGTGAGGAGCATGGCCATCGGCTTGCCGACGATATTGGAGCGACCGATGACAACGGCTTCGGCGCCGCGCAGGGGCAGCTCGATGCTCTTGAGCATTTCCATGACGCCGTTGGGCGTACAGGGCACGAAGGCTTCCTGGCCTTGCGACAGGCGGCCGACGTTTTCGGCATGAAAGCCATCCACGTCCTTTTCAACGGCAATGGCTTCGAGCACCTGCTTTTCGTCGAAGTGCCGGGGCAGCGGAAGCTGGACGAGGATGCCATGCACCGACGGATCGGCGTTGAGTTCGGCGATTTTGCCGAGCACGTCGGCGGGTTCTGCATCTTGCGGGTACTCGAACTTGAGGGACTTGATGCCGGCCTTCTCGCAGCCGGCCACCTTGTTGCGCACGTACACAGCGGAGGCCGGATCGCCGCCCACCAGAACCACCGCCAGGCAGGGTTGGGTGCCCAGGGCCGTCAGCGCAGCCGCCTTCGCAGCGAGTTCACCACGCAGTTTCGCGGAAAGCGCGTTGCCATCGATAATGCGAGCCGTCATGCCGGTGCCCCTCAAGAAAAGCCGGGGAGTTTACCACGCCCGAGGCTGCGTTTCCCCGACGGCGGACTGAAGCAGGCGAGAATCCTTGCCCCCGCGGTTCCGCCAGGGGTGCCGGGGCAGGACAAGCCCCCGGACACAAACTCTAGCGACCCGGCCCCTCGATGGCCATCACGTTCTGCACCAGTTCGGCCAGCGAATGGGCGGCCATTTTTTCCATCACGCGGGCGCGATGAACTTCAACGGTCTTGATGCTGATGCCAAGCACGTCGGCGATCTGTTTGTTGAGCTTGCCGGCGATGATGAGATCGAGCACTTCGCGTTCGCGCTGGGTGAGCTGGTCGAGGCGGCGCGACACTTCGGCGTCCTGCCGGCGGCGGCTGCGGCTTTCCTGTTCCTTGACGAGGCACTGGCTGACGAGGCGCAGCAGTTCGGTGTCGTTGAAGGGCTTTTCGATGAAATCGACCGCACCCTTCTTGAGCGCTGCCACCGCCATCGGCACGTCGCCGTGGCCGGTGACGAAGATCACCGGCAGCGTGCAGTGACGGGCGCGGAGGCGCTCGTGGAGTTCCAGCCCGCTCATGCCGGGCATGCGCACGTCGAGCAGCAGGCAGCCGTTGAACTCGGGGCGCCAGGCACACAGAAAATCATCGGCCGAGGCAAAAGGGGCAGCCTTGAAGCCCTGGGATTCAAGCAGCCAGACGAGGGAGTCGCGCAGGGCTTCGTCGTCATCCACGAGGTAGATGATCTGTTCAGGCGTCGGGGCTTGCGGTTTCACTGAGAATCTCCAGAGGCAGCGTGAAGCGGAAGATACATCCTCCGGCGGGGTTGGCGTCCACCCACAGGCGGCCATCGTGGAATTCGATGATGGAGCGGCAGATGTTGAGCCCCATGCCCATGCCCTCGGCCTTGGTGGTGTAGAACGGCGAGAAGAGTTTTTCCAGCGCTTCGGCCGAGAGGCCATGGCCACGGTCGGCAACGCTCACCTCCACCTGGCTGGTGTCGATGCGCCGGGCCGAAACAAACAGGATGCGCTCGTCGGCCGGGGTGTCGCGCATGGCTTCGATGCCGTTTTTGACGAGATTGAGCACCACCTGCTCGATCATCACCGCGTCGGCAAACACCGGCGGCAGGTCGGCCGGAATCTGGCTCACCACCTGTGCCGCGTGGCGACGGGCGTCGACCTCGACAAAGCCGATGGCGTCGTCCACCACCCCCGCCAGCGATACGGCATGCCGCCGCGGCTCGCTTTTCTTCACGAATTCGCGCACCCGCCGGATGATCTTGCCGGCCCGTTCCGCCTGGGCACAGGACCTTTGCATGGCCGTGAGGATGTCCTCCGGGCGGTACTCACCCGACTGCAGGCGATTGACGCAGCCCGCCGAATAATTGGCAATGGCCGCCAGCGGCTGGTTGAGCTCGTGGGCCAGCGTGGAGGCCATCTCGCCCATCGTGATCAGGCGCGAGGTGCGCTGCAGGCGCTCCTGCTGGGAGCGGTTTTCTTCGTCGACGCGCTTGCGGTCGGTGATGTCGGTGGCAATCGAGGCCATCTCGCCCATCATGATCAGGCGCGAGGTGCGCTGCAGTCGCTCCTGCTGGGCGCGGTTTTCTTCGTCGACACGCTTGCGGTCGGTGATGTCGGTGGCAATCGCCATGCGCACGACGCGGCCGTCCACCCAGCGGGTGGCCCGCTCGCGGATGTGGTACCAGCGCCCGGAGAGAACGTGCTGCAGTTCGCCATCGTAGAGCTCGCGGGGTACGTGCTCGGGCGTCAGGCGACGCGGGTCCACGTCATACCACAGGGTGTCGGGCGGAGTCGGCAGGCCGAAGGTGCCCACCCGGCGGCCAACGGCATCAAAACCGTAAATGCTCTTGAAGGCCCGGTTGGCAAAGAGGATTTCATCGTTGGCTGCATCGGCCACGTAAACCGCCGCATCCAGGCCATCGAGCACCGCCACGAAACGCTCGTAGGCGGTTTCCAGTTCGGCGCGCACCCGTTTGGGTTCGGTGATGTCGGTGATCGACGCCATCCAGCCGGTTTGCCGCCCTTCCCCGTCGATCAGCGCCGACAGATAAAAACGGGTGTCGAGGCCGCTGCCGTTCTTGCGCCGGATGCGCATCTCGAAGCCGGTGGACGGTGCGCTGCCGTTGAGGGTCAGCTCCAGGTTGCGTTGCAGGGCGTCGACTTCGTCGAGCGGCCAGTACAGAAATGGCGGCCGGGTGCCTAGCAGCTCCTCCTGCGACCAACCGGTCATGCGGCAGAAGGCCGGGTTTACGTAGATGATCTGCCCCGTCAGGTCGATGGCCCGAAGGCCGGTGACGAGCGACTCCTCCATCGACTGGCGGAAGGCGTATTCGTCGTGCAGCGCCTCTTCGGCCGCCTTGCGCCCGGTGATGTCGTGGGCGACGGCGTACATCAGCTTTTCTTCGGGCACCGAATTGACGCTCCAGGCCAGCCAGCGGTAACTGCCATCCACACAGCGGCAGCGGTTTTCGAAGGACCCCGGCGTGCCGGAAGCCAGGCTGCGCAGATGCTCGATCGTGTCGGCCACATCGTCGGCGTGGATGAAATCGAGCATCGGCCGGCCGGGCAATTCCGCCAGCGGATAGCCGAGGATGCGCTCGAAGGCCGGGTTGCAGCGCCGGAACACCCCCTCCGGGCCAAGAATGGCCAGCATGTCGAGGGAAAGGTTGAAGAGCCGGTCGCGCTCCTTCTCCACCCTCACCCGGCGCAACGTATGGGCCCGCAGCAGCCACAGGCTCCACAGCACGAAGAACGACAGACCGACGATCACCGCGATCGGAAATCCCTTGGGCAGCTCGCTGTCGGTGTGATAGGCCGTGGCCTGCAGGAAGAGCCCGTTGCCGGGCGGGTCGAGCGGCACCGAAAAATCCAGGCTCTCGTCGATCGGATGCACACCCGAATTCATCGCCAGCGGCTCGCCACCGGCGCCGGTGAAGGCGAGCCGGTACTTTTCGCCAAACCAGCTCGGCACCAGATGGGTCACCATCCGCTCGATGGAATACACGGCCACGATCGCCCCCAGCGGCGTGCGCCCCTGCTGGACCGGCATATACACCTCCAGCGCCGCCATGTTGCGGGCGTTGGCGTAGGCCTCGCCATACACCGGGCGGCCCAGCTCGCGGGCGCGGCTCAGCACCACGGCCTGCACCATCGACAGCGCATCACCGACCAGCCAGTCCGTGGTGTCGAAGGGTGCCGTCCATTTCACCTTCTGGTCGGCGGCCACCCACACCAGGTTGACCAGCTCGGGGTTGTTGGCGATGTGCTGGTTGGCCCGCACCTGGAAAGCATCGCCATCCAGCGTGCCGCCCGCCAGTTCGCGGGCCATCTGGCCGAGGAACTCCTCGGTGCCCTGCATGTGCAGCCGCATCGTCTGCTCGGCCCATTGCACGTCGCGGGCCAGCGCATTGCGCTGGGTCTCGCTCTCCTGGCGCTGGAGAATCCACACCAGCACCAGCATGACCAGCGAAAAAACCAGCACGGCAAAATAGGGGGCCGACCAGTACCAGCTGGCCTGGGGTGCGCGGGGAACGGTCATGTTGTTCTTGTTTGGCATTTCCCGTACATCGTGCTGGCGGAAAGGGCGATGAGGCATCGGGAATTACCCTAACGAGGGACTGAAAAGGGACAAGATCACCGCGCCCTGTCAGGGGTGATCGGCCGACGAGTCCCGGAAGCCCCTTCCGGCCGGGTCCCGATCATCGCCAGTCGCCCGCAGTGCAGCAAGGCCGGGCATACGGATTTCCGCGGAATACGCGTGACTCGGCCGGTAACCAGGGTGCAATATCACCCCCAGGCAGCATCGGCCAAGACAGTAATGACAGGCGGGAGAGACACCCTTGTTTCAATGCGTGCGCAGGCTGGCGTCGGTTGCGAGGTTTGCGGCATTTGCGCTTTTGGCGCAGGGCCTGCTGACGACAGAAGTCGGAGCCATCGAGCCGATCCGCATCGGCGTGTCCGGCCCGTTTACCGGCGGATCGAGCCCGATGGGGCTCTCGATGCGGAACGGCATCCGGCTCGCCGCCCAGGAAATCAACGCGGCCGGCGGCATTCTCGGGCGGCCGCTCCGCCTCATCGAGCGGGACGACGAGGCGCGGCCCGAGCGCGGCGCGCAGGTTGCACAAGATCTGATCGGCCACGAGAAAATCGTCGCCGGCCTTGGCATCGTCAATACCGGCGTGGCGCTGGCAAGCCAGCTTCTCTACCAGCAGGCGCACGTGCCGATGATCACCTCGGCGGCCACGGGTTCCATCATCACCAGGCAGTTTCTGCCACCGCAATACGCCGACAACTACATCTTCCGCGTGTCGGCGCCCGATAGCCTCCAGGCAGCGATGATCGTCGAGGAGGCGGTGGTGCGCCGCCACCTTCGCAAGCTGGCCATCCTCCACGACAGCACCAACTACGGTCAGCTCGGCCGCGAAGACCTGGAGCGGGCGCTCGAGCGGCACGGCATCAAGCCGGCGGCGGTCGAGCGCTTCAACATCCGCGACGTGGACATGACGCTGCAACTGGCCCGCGCCCGCGCCAGCGGCGCCGAGGCGATCCTCACCTACGGCCTGGGCCCGGAACTGGCCCACCTGGCCAACGGCATGGTGCGGATTGGCTGGAAGGTTCCGCTGGTGGGCAGCTGGGCACTCAACATGCCCAACTTCATCGACAACGCCGGCCCCAACGCCGAAGGCACGCGAATGCCGCAAACCTTCATCCAGGAAGGCAACACGCCGGCTCGCCAGGCCTTCATCGACAAGTACCGCAAAAGTTTTGGCGTCGAGCGGATTCCGGTCGCACCGGCGGCAGCCCAGGGCTACGATTCGATGCTGCTTCTCGCCGCGGCGATCCGCCAGGCCAAGAGAACCGACGGTGCCGCACTGCGCAACGCGCTGGAAACCCTGCAAGAGCGGGTTGAAGGGATCGTCATGGTTTATGATCAGCCCTTCTCCAGAACCGACCACGAAGCGATCGACAGCACACGCATCCTGGTCATCGGGGAAGTACGCAACAGGCACGTTGTCTTTGCCTACGATGAAGACCGCAAGCGGGATGGGCAACACAAATGATCCCGCCGCAAAATATCGCTTTCCGCAAGCGGCCGGGGGTTTTCTCCCTCCCCCCCCTCACCCCCGGCCGTTTTTTTTACCTGCTCCCCTCCAACGAATAATCGCCGACCTCCGCCTTTTGGGCGAGGCCGGCCGTTGCCGCATGGCATTCCGCCTGGCAGGGCAGGGTGCGCTTTGGCGCGCCTCCTGGCGGGCTCGCCCTATGCGCCGCGGCATAAAAAAAAGATCTGTAAATGTCGCGCAATACGGATATCACGTATTGCACAATGTGAGAATTGGTTTTATATTATGAAAAGCCGAAAGTTGTAGTCCGGCTGCGCGCAGGTTTGCAGTAAAACCCCGCTGCCGTTATCCGCGGCAGCAATCCACAACCCGCAAGTCATGAGGAGACAAAACCATGGCCGCGAACACGCAAAATGTACGGGCGGATGTTGATGCCCAGGAAACCAAAGAATGGCTGGACGCCCTGTCCGGTGTCGTCGCGCAGGAAGGCACCGAGCGTGCCCACTTCCTGATCGAAAAGCTTATTGAGGCAGGCCGCGAAGAAGGCATAGACCTTCCCTACTCGGCCACCACCCAATACATCAACACCATCCCCGCCGACCAGCAGCCCCGCTACCCGGGCGATCCGGACATGGAGATCAAGCTCCATTCCTACATCCGCTGGAACGCCATGGCCATGGTCGTGCGGGCCAACAAGCACACCAACGTGGGCGGCCACATTGCCTCGTTCGCTTCGGCCGCAGCCCTCTATGACGTGGGCTTCTCGCATTTCTGGAAGAGCGTCGACCACGAAACCGGTGGCGACCTGATCTACTTCCAGGGCCATTCGGTGCCCGGTGTTTACTCCCGCGCCTACATGCTCGGCCGCCTGACCGACGACCAGATGGACCACTTCCGCCAGGAAACCGGCGGCAAGGGCATCTCGTCCTATCCGCACCCGTGGCTGATGCCGGATTTCTGGCAGTTCCCCACCGTGTCGATGGGCCTTGGCCCCCTGTGCGCGATCTACTCCGCGCGCTTCATGAAATACCTCGCCAGCCGCAGCCTCATCGACGCCACCAAGGCCGAGCAGCGCAAGGTGTGGGCCTTCCTGGGCGACGGCGAAACGGATGAAGTCGAATCCCTCGGCGCCATCGGCATGGCCGGTCGCGAGAAGCTCGACAACCTGATCTTCGTGATCAACTGCAACCTCCAGCGCCTCGACGGCCCGGTGCGTGGCAACGGCAAGATCATCCAGGAACTCGAAGCCGAATTCCGCGGCGCCGGCTGGAACGTCATCAAGCTGATCTGGGGCACCCACTGGGACGCCCTCTTCGCCCGCGACAAGAAGGGCATCCTGAAGAAGCGGATGATGGAGCTGTGCGACGGCGAATATCAGACCTTCAAGGCCAAGGACGGCGCCTACGTTCGCGAGAACTTCTTCAACACGCCCGAACTTCGCGAGCTGGTGGCCGACTGGACCGACGACGAGGTGTGGAACCTCAACCGCGGCGGCCATGACATCTTCAAGATCTTCACCGCCTACAACGCCGCCGTCACCCACAAGGGCCAGCCCACGCTGATCCTCGCCAAGACCATCAAGGGCTTCGGCATGGGCCAGGCCGGCGAGGCGATGAACACCTCCCACCAGCAAAAGAAGCTCGACATCGATTCGATCCGTCGCTTCCGCGACCGCTTCGGCCTGCCGGTGCCCGACGACCAGCTCGCCGAGCTGCCCTACCTGCGCTTCCCGGAAGATTCCGCCGAGTTCAAGTACATGCGCGAACGTCGCATGGCGCTGGGCGGTTTCCTGCCGAGCCGCCGCCGCAAGGCTGCCGCGCTCGAAGTGCCGTCCCTCGAAACCTTTGGCGCGCTGCTGAAGGCATCCGGCACCGGCCGCGAGCTGTCCACCACGATGGCCATCGTGCGCATCATGAACACCCTGCTCAAGGACAAGCAGATCGGCAAGAACATCGTTCCGATCGTGCCGGACGAATCCCGCACCTTCGGCATGGAAGGCATGTTCCGCCAGTACGGCATCTGGAACCAGCAAGGCCAGAACTACGTTCCCGAAGACCATGACCAGCTCATGTTCTACAAGGAAAGCGTCACCGGCCAGGTGCTTCAGGAAGGCATCAACGAAGCCGGCGCCATGGCCGACTGGATCGCTGCCGGCACCGCCTACAGCGTGCACGGCGTGCAGATGATTCCGTTCTACATCTTCTATTCGATGTTCGGCATGCAGCGCACCATGGACCTGTGCTGGGCGGCTGCCGACCAGCGCACCCGCGGCTTCCTGATCGGCGGCACCGCCGGCCGCACCACGCTGAACGGCGAAGGCCTGCAGCACGAGGACGGCCACAGCCAGCTGATGGCCAACATGATCCCCAACTGCATCTCCTACGATCCGACCTTCCAGTACGAAGTGGCCGTGGTTGTGCAGGACGGCATGCGCCGCATGTTCGCCGAGCAGGAAGACATCTATTACTACCTCACCGTGATGAACGAAAACTACGAGCACCCGGAAATGCCCGTGGGTGCCGAGTCCGACATCATCAAGGGGATGTACGCCTTCCGTAAGGGCGGCGCCGGTGACGTGCGCGTCCAGCTGCTGGGCTCCGGCACGATCTTCAACGAAGTGATCGCCGCCGCCGAGCTGCTCAAGAACGACTGGGGTGTCGAGGCCGACATCTGGGGCTGCCCGAGCTTCAACGAACTGGTGCGCGATGGCCAGGACGCCGCTCGCTGGAACCTGCTCCACCCGCTCGAGGCCCCCAGGAAGTCGCATGTCGAGCAAAAGCTCGAAGGCGCCGTGGGCCCCGTTGTTGCCGCCACCGACTACATCAAGCTGTTCGCCGAGCAGATCCGCCCGTTCGTCAAAGGCAGCTACGTCACGCTGGGCACCGACGGCTTTGGCCGCTCCGACACCCGCGAGGCACTGCGGCACTTCTTCGAAGTGGATCGTCGCTGGGTCGCGCTGGCAGCCCTCAAGGCGCTGGCCGACGAAGGCAAGATCAGTCGCGAGACCGTAGCCGCTGCGCTGGTCAAGTACGAACTTGACCCGTCCAAGCCCAACCCCATGTCTGTCTGAGTGCCGAGGAGACTACAAACATGAGCCAACTCATTGAAGTCAAAGTCCCGGACATTGGTGATTTCGACCAGGTTCCGGTCATCGAATTGTTCGTGAAGGTCGGCGACACCATCAAGGTGGACGACGCCATCGTAACGCTGGAATCCGACAAGGCCACCATGGACGTGCCCTCGTCGGTGGCCGGCGTGGTTAAAGAAGTGCTGGTCAATCTTGGCGACAAGGTTGCCGAAGGCACGGTGCTGATCCGCGTCGAAGCCGCCGGCGCGGCTGCGGCCGCCCCTGCCCCCGCTGCCGCCCCGGTGGCTGCACCTGCACCTGCGCCCGCCGCGGCGCCCGTTGCGGCCGCTCCGGCTGCCGCCGCCGGTGGCGTGGTGGAAGTCAAGGTGCCGGACATCGGCGATTTCGACGCCGTGCCCATCATCGAGCTGTTCGTGAAGGTGGGCGACACCATCAAGGCGGAAGACGCCATCGTCACCCTCGAATCCGACAAGGCCACCATGGACGTGCCCTCATCCGCCACCGGCGTGGTGAAGGAAGTGCTGGTCAAGCTGGGTGACACGGTGTCCGAAGGCACGGTGCTGATCCGTGTCGAGGCCGTGGGCGCCGTTGCTGCGGCACCGGCCGCTGCGCCGGCCCCCGCCGCGGGCCCCAACGTTTCGCTGGCCGATGGCGCACCTGCGCCCACACCGCCGGTGCCGGCCGCGCCGACTTCTCAGCCGTCCGCCCCGTCGGCGGTCAAGCTGGGCGGCTCGCTTCACGCCAGCCCGTCAGTGCGTGCCTTCTCCCGCGAGCTGGGTGTCGATCTCGCCCAGGTCAAGGGCACCGGCCCGAAGAACCGCATCCTCAAGGAAGACGTCAGCGCCTTCATCAAGGCCGCCATGAGCACCGGCGTGGTCCCCGGAAAAACCGTCGCAGCGGCTGCCGTCGGCAGCCTGGGTGGCGGGCTCGACCTGCTGCCGTGGCCCAAGGTGGATTTCTCCAAGTTCGGCGAGGTCGACGTCAAGCCGCTCAGCCGCATCAAGAAGATCTCCGGCCAGAACCTGGCCCGCAACTGGGCGATGATCCCGGCCGTCACCTACCACGAAGACGCCGACATCACCGACCTGGAAGCCTTCCGCGTCCTGATGAACAAGGAATACGAGAAGTCGGGCAAGAAGCTGACCATGCTCGCCTTCATCATCAAGGCCTCGGTGCGCGCGCTCCAGGAGTTCCCCGAGTTCAACACCTCGCTCGACGGTGACAACCTCGTCTACAAGAAGTACTTCAACATCGCCTTCGCCGCCGACACGCCCAACGGCCTCGTCGTGCCGGTGATCAAGAACGCCGACACCAAGAGCGTCTTCGAGATCGCCGCCGAATCCGGCTCCCTGGCCAAGCTCGCCCGCGACGGCAAGCTCAAGCCGGCCGACATGTCCGGCGCCTGCTTCACCATTTCGAGCCTTGGCGGCATCGGCGGCACCTACTTCGCGCCCATCGTCAATGCACCCGAAGTGGCCATCCTGGGGGTCAACAAATCGGTGATGAAGCCGGTGTGGGACGGCAAGCAGTTTGCAGCGCGCCTCACCCTGCCCATGTCGCTCACCGCAGACCACCGCGTGATCGACGGCGCGCTGGCCACCCGCTTCAACGTGTACCTCGCCCAACTGCTGGCCGACTTCCGTCGGGTCATGCTCTAAGGAGACCGCCATGAGCATGATTGAAGTGAAGGTTCCGGACATCGGCGATTTCTCCGACGTCCCGGTCATTGAGCTGTTCGTGAAGGTTGGCGACAGCATCAAGGCTGAAGACGCCATCGCCACCCTCGAATCCGACAAGGCCACCATGGACGTGCCCTCGTCCGCCACCGGCATCATCAAGGAAGTCCGGGTTGCCCTGGGCGACCGGGTTGCCGAAGGCACGGTGCTGATCCTCGTCGAAACCTCAGATGCTGGGGCCGCAACGGCACCGGCAGCAGCGGCACCGGCAGCAGCAGCGCCGGCCCCCGCGGCGGCTCCTGCTGCCGCCACCGCCGCACCCACGGCCGCCAGCCACGCCGGCGCAGCCGATGTCGAGTACGACATCGTCGTGCTCGGTGCCGGCCCCGGCGGCTACTCGGCCGCTTTCCGGGCCGCCGATCTGGGCCTCAAGGCAGCCATCATCGAACGCTACGCCACCCTGGGCGGCGTGTGCCTGAACGTAGGCTGCATTCCGTCCAAGGCCCTGCTGCACGTGGCCGAGGTGATCGACGAAGCCAGCCACGTATCCAGCGCCGGCATCAGCTTCGCCAAGCCCAGCGTCGACGTGGACGCCCTGCGCGCCCACAAAGACAAAGTCGTCGGCAAGCTCACCGGCGGCCTCTCCGGCATGGCCAAGGGCCGCAAGGTGGACATCATCCGTGGCTACGGCCACTTCCTCGACCCGAACCACATCGAAGTCGAAGAAACCACCGGCACCAGCCAGGACAAGACCGGCGCCAAGAAAGTGGTGAAGTTCAAGCAGTGCATCATCGCGGCCGGCAGCGCCGCGGTGCATCTGCCCTTCATCCCGCGCGACCCGCGCATCGTCGACTCCACCGGCGCTCTCGAGCTGCGCTTCGTGCCGCAAAAGATGCTGGTCATTGGCGGCGGCATCATCGGCCTCGAAATGGCCACCGTCTATTCCACCCTCGGCGCCCGCGTCGACGTGGTGGAAATGATGGACGGCCTGATGCAGGGCCCCGACCGTGACGCCGTCAAGGTGTGGGAAAAGCAGAACGCCAGCCGTTTCGACAAGATCATGCTGAAGACCAAGACGGTCGCCGTGGATGCCAGGGAAGACGGCCTCTACGTCACCTTCGAAGGCGAAGGCGTTTCGCCGGAACCGGTCAAGTACGACATGATCCTGCAGTCGGCGGGCCGCGCGCCCAACGGCAACAAGATCGCCGCCGACAAAGCCGGCGTGGCCGTCACCGACCGCGGCTTCATCCCCGTCGATGCCCAGATGCGCACCAACGTGCCCCACATCTTCGCCATCGGCGACGTGGTCGGCCAACCCATGCTGGCCCACAAGGCGGTGCATGAAGCCCACGTCGCGGCAGAAGTCGCAGCCGGTCACAAGTCGGCTTTCGACGCCACCGTGATCCCCGGCGTGGCCTACACCCATCCGGAAGTCGCATGGGTTGGCTACACCGAAGCCCAGGCCAAGGCCGAAGGCAAAAAGGTGGACACCGCCAAGTTCCCCTGGGCAGCCAGCGGCCGCGCAATCGCCAACGGCGCCGACTACGGCTTCACCAAGCTGATCTTCGACGCCGAAACCCACCGGGTCATCGGCGGCACCATCGTCGGCCCGTCGGCCGGCGACATGATCGGCGAAGTGTGCCTCGCCATCGAAATGGGCGCGGACGCAGTGGATATCGGCAAAACCATCCACCCCCACCCCACCCTCGGCGAAACCGTCGGCATGGCCGCCGAAGTAGCCCACGGCAGCTGCACCGACATTCCGCCGGTCAAGAAGAAGTAAATCTCTTCAAGAAGCGTGTTGTAGTGATGTTTCAAGCGGCCTTCGGGCCGCTTTTTTTTGGGGTGTGTCACACCGTTACTGCTGGAATCTTTGCGTCGTTTTCAGGCGCGCTGTTGTGTCTTTGGGGCGACCTGCAGGGACGACTTGTAGGGGCGACCTCAGTCGCCCGCTTCTTCGTTGATCAAGCACGATCCGCCTAGTAGTTTCTATGAAGCTCGGTTACGTTTCCAGTAACCCAATCCAGCTTTCCTTTTTCTTCCGCCCAAACCCCACCAACACGATACCCAACAATAACTTCCAGGCCGTTTTCCGTTTCTCCTACCCCGCCAAACTGAGAGTCTTCCCCGTACTGTGGCGCTGCAAAGCTGCGAACAAGCTCTCCATCAAGGGAGTAAAAAAGCAGATTGCACGAACCAAGCTCCTCATAATCCCCCACGATCGCGATCATTTTTTGTCGAGGAAGCAGAGAAACAGCAATTGGCGGCAATTTTCTCTCAACAGAAAAAACGCCATCTTCTGAACTCCACGAAACCACTGGACTTGAATCCCAGACAGACCACGTTATTTTTATTGGTTTCATTATTGAATTCACATCAAGATCTAAATCCCGTAGGTCGGGTTAGCGCAGCGTAACCCGACATCGCATCATCAGCCCTACTCATGCCCGATGCCTTCAAAGCACATTGAATCGTTCCCCCAATCCAACGCATAAACACCGACTTTCACATAACGGGCGAAGTCGGTTTCATCGCATATTTGATGCTCCCAATATCGATGTTGCCAGATGGCTTGTTCGCCCTTTTTCAGCCGCGCTGTGTCGGGTGTGCGCCAGAGTGTGTCCTGGCAATGTTTGGAAAACCAGGTTTTTATCAGGCGCCAGCGGGTGGAGAAGTCGGTATCGTCAGGCGGCAAAGTCCAGATGCAGTGAAGATGATCGGGCATGACCACAATTGCATCGATTTCGAACGGACGCGATTGGCAAACGGATCGGAAGGCATTGCGCAGAACATCGACAGCTTCATTCGAAGCCAGAATGGGCCGGCGATGATCCGTCACGAGGGTGAAAAAGAGGGTGCCACCAGAAACGATGGCGCTCGATATTGCATGGGGAATGTCGGGTTACGCTGCGCTAACCCGACCTACGTAAACTGAAAGGAGCGAGGTTGAGCGCCATATTAGACATCATTTTTCCATTTCACGCGACGTCCTGAAAAAAGTGCCACCTTCGCCGTCTGGTGTAAAAACTACAGAAAACGGAATCGACTTACCGCACAGCGTAGCTACCCAGCGCTCGTGGACACTGCCATATTTTATTGATCCCACAGTATTGCCTGTTCCAACAGGGTTGACCGCAATAATTTGGGTATCGATTGACTCGATGCCCCCACATTTTGTTTCGAGTCTAGCCAACATTGAAATATGCCTAGCCGTGTCCGATTTTAGTGCATCTCCAGCTCTGGTATTTCCGCTAAATGATATGGGAGTTGCACAGGCTGCAACACACAAAACTCCAACGAGTTTCATGGCGAATAAAAATCTCGGATTCATCTTCTCTCCTTAGTGGCGATGGTATGAGTTTGGGCAATGCCCAACTTTGTTTTAGGGAGCAGCCCCGTAGGTCGGGTTAGCGCAGCGTAACCCGACATCGCATCATCAGCCCTACTCATGCCCAATGCCTTCAAAGCACATTGAATCGTTTCCCCAATCCAACGCATAAACACCGGTTTTCACATAGCGGGCGAAGTCGGCTTCATCGCGTATTTTATGTTCCCAATATCGATGTTGCCAGATGGCTTGTTCGCCCTTTTTCAGCCGTGCTGCGTCGGGTTTGCGCCGAAGTGCATCCGGGCAATGTTTGGTAAATCTGGTTTTTATCACGCGCCAGCGGGTGGAGAAGTCGGTATCGCCAGGCGGCAAAGTCCAGATGCAGTGAAGATGATCGAGCATGACGACAATTTCATCGATTTCGAACGGGCGCGATTGGC
>Ga0209175_10000790_pt1 | contig 17016 bp, 14 predicted proteins | sample JI91814C2DNA_FD_187506 | JGI IMG/M metagenome (GOLD analysis project Ga0209175, IMG submission 187506) | Wastewater effluent complex algal communities from Wisconsin, to seasonally profile nutrient transformation and Carbon sequestration -... | ecosystem: Engineered > WWTP > Effluent > Algae...
GGGATCGCCTCCACAGGCGGCCAGCAGAACGGAGAGCAATACAAGGCAATAGCGCATACCGGAAGCATACCCTCTGTCATGCACGTGCCGCCGGGGAGATCGCGATTTGGAAGCGGTAGGTGGGAGCGGCGTCCCGCCGCGAGCTTCTAGCTCTTGCATGCAGGATCCAGGATCAATAGCTCGCGGCGGGACGCCGCTCCCACTACACCACATCCACGACGCCGACCTCACGATCACAACGCTTTGCCAAACCTGCATTTTCCTTGCCTGTCAACGGGTTTCCACGGCGTCCAGTGACGGCCACAATCCACTCCTACTTCCTGATCCAACCGAACGGACGCAATGCAAGACACCAAGCAGCAACTTGCCCAGCACATCGCCCGCACCATCGCCGAAGAAATCGGCGCGCAGACCGCGCAGGCGCTCGCCGCCATCGCATTGCTGGACGAAGGCGCCAGCGTTCCCTTCATCGCGCGCTACCGCAAGGAAGTCACCGGCGGCCTGGACGATACCCAGCTGCGCAACCTGGAAACACGCCTGACCTACCTGCGTGAACTGGAAGACCGCCGCGCCACCGTGCTGGCCAGCATCGAAGAACAAGGCAAGCTGACCGACGAACTGCGCACTGAGATCGAAGCCGCCGACAGCAAGGCGCGACTGGAAGATCTTTACCTTCCCTACAAACCGAAGCGTCGTACTCGCGCGCAGATCGCTCGCGAGGCAGGCTTGGAACCGCTCGCGGAAGGCTTGCTGGCCGACCCGACGCAGACTCCGGAAACGTTCGCCGCTACCTTCATCGATGCGGAAAAAGGCGTGGCCGACGCCAAGGCGGCACTGGACGGTGCCCGCGCGATCCTGATGGAGCGTTGGGGTGAAGATCCTGCACTCGTCGGCGAGCTGCGCAACTGGCTGGGCGAAGTCGGCGTGATCCGCGCGCGCGTGGCTGAAGGCAAGGAAGAAGCCGGCGCTAAGTACCGCGACTACTTCGAACACAGCGAAGTTCTCGCGCGGATTCCCTCACATCGTTTGCTGGCGCTGTTCCGTGCGCGCAAGGAAGAGATCCTCTATCTCGACCTAGATCCGGGCAAGGATGCGGAAGCCGGCCACCTGTATGGCGACGGACGCGTGGCCTTGCATGCGGGCATCAGTGACAAAGGCCGCGCCGCGGACCGCTGGTTGCTGGACAGCGCGCGCATGACCTGGCGCGCCAAGTTGCACCTGCACCTGCTGCTGGACCTGTTCGGGCAGGCGCGTGAAAAAGCCGAGGCGGAAGCCATCACTATTTTCGGCGACAACCTGAAAGACCTGTTGCTCGCCGCACCCGCCGGGCCGCGCGCAGTGCTGGGCCTGGACCCGGGCATCCGCACCGGCTGCAAGATCGCGGTGGTGGACGCCACCGGCAAAGTGGTCGCCACCGACACCATCTACCCGCACGAACCACGCAAGCAGTGGGACCAGTCGGTGCACACTTTGCACAAACTATGCGCGCAGCATGGCGTGCAACTGATCGCCATTGGCAACGGCACGGCCAGCCGTGAAACCGACAAGCTGGCCGGCGAAGTGATCAGCAAGCATCCGGAACTGAAACTGCAGAAGATCGTGGTCAGCGAAGCCGGTGCGTCGGTGTATTCGGCATCGGAACTGGCGGCCAAGGAATTCCCGGATCTCGATGTCAGCATCCGTGGCGCGGTATCGATCGCGCGTCGCCTGCAGGATCCGTTGGCGGAACTGGTGAAGATCGAGCCCAAGGCGATTGGTGTCGGCCAGTACCAGCATGACGTGGACCCGTATCGCATGGCGCGTGCACTGGATGCGCGCGTGGAAGACTGCGTGAATGCCGTTGGCGTGCATGTGAATACCGCCTCGGCCGCATTGCTTTCGCGTGTTTCCGGACTGTCTGCCTCGGTCGCCGAGAACATCGTGCTGCACCGCGACCAGAATGGTCCGTTCAAGCGCCGCAAGGAATTGCTGAAGGTGGCGCGACTGGGCGAAAAAACCTTCGAGCAATGCGCCGGCTTCCTGCGCATCGCCGATGGCGACGAACCGCTGGACGCCTCTTCCGTGCATCCGGAAGCGTATCCAGTGGTGGAACGCATCGTGAAAGACAGTGGACGCGCGGTGAAGCAATTGATCGGCGACAGCGGCTACCTGCGCGGATTGAAGCCGGAGTCGTTTACCGACGAGCAATTCGGCGTGCCCACCGTGCGCGACATCCTGAAAGAACTGGAAAAGCCGGGCCGCGATCCCCGCCCCGAATTCAAGGCGGCGCGCTTCGCCGAAGGCGTCGAAGAGCTCAAGCATCTCAAGGTCGGCATGATCCTGGAAGGCGTGGTCACCAACGTGGCCGCATTCGGTGCCTTCGTGGATATCGGCGTGCACCAGGATGGACTCGTGCATATCTCCGCGCTGTCCGACACCTACGTGAAAGACCCGCGCGACGTGGTCAAGGCCGGCGACATCGTCAAGGTGCGCGTGCTGGAAGTGGACATCCCGCGCAAGCGCATTGCGCTGACGCGCAGGTTGGAAGATGTGCCTGTAGCGAAGCCGGTGCCGGACAACGCGCGACGCGATGCAGTTCCGCAACGCAACGGGCGACCGCAGGCGCATGGGAAGCAGGCCGCAGCCGCCATCAAGCCGCAGCAAGCGCCTATTAACAACGCCCTGGCGGCCGCCTTCGCCCGTGCCAAGAGCGGCGAGTAGCAGCGGGCAAGCGGTACCGCGTAGGAGCGACGTAAGTCGCGAACGAAATTTCGCACAAGATTCAGTCGCGACTCACGTCGCTCCTACGCCATGCGATTCAATTCGCGCGGTTGTGGGAGCGGCGTCCCGCCGCGAACTCTTGCTCCTGGATCGTGCCATGCAAAAGCTGAGGGCTCGCGGCGGGACGCCGCTCCCACGTAAAGCCTTGCTTCACGCCACGCGACTACGACGCGCGCGCGTCAGGTGCACCAGCAACAGTGAAATCGCCGCTGGTGTCATGCCCGGGATGCGCTGCGCCTGGCCCACGGTCTGCGGCTGCACGCGCTCGAGTTTCTGCAGCACTTCGAACGAAAGCCCGCGTACACCGGCATAGTCGAAATCGCCTGGAATAGCGGTGCCCTCGTTGCGCTGCTGACGTTCGATCTCGTCGCGTTGGCGATCCAGGTAACCGGAATACTTGATTCCGATCTCGACCTGCTCGGCGACCTTGGCATCTTCCACCCCCGGCCCTATCGACGGCACCGACACCAGCTTGGCGTAGTCCAGTTCCGGACGCTTGATCATGTCCAGCGCGCTGGTTTCGCGCGAGACGGCGATGCCGAGCGTTGCTTCGACCTCTCGACCCAGTGCATTGCCCGGCGTGACCCACACCGAACTCAGGCGCTCGTTCTCGCGAGCGATAGCCTCGCGCTTGGTGGCGAATTTTTCCCAGCGCATATCGTCGACCAGGCCAAGCTCGCGACCGGTTTCAGTAAGTCGCAGGTCCGCATTGTCCTCGCGCAGTTGCAGCCGGTATTCGGCGCGACTGGTGAACATGCGATACGGCTCTTTGGTGCCATGCGTGATCAGGTCGTCGATCAACACGCCGATATAGGCTTCATCACGACGCGGGCACCAGGCTTCTTTCTGTTGCACATGGCGTGCGGCATTCAGTCCGGCGATCAGGCCTTGCGCGGCGGCTTCCTCGTAGCCGGTAGTGCCGTTGATCTGCCCGGCGAAGAACAGGCCGGCGACCGCCTTGGTTTCCAACGAGGACTTCAAGCCACGCGGATCGAAGAAGTCGTATTCGATCGCGTAACCGGGACGCGTGATGTGCGCGTTCTCCATGCCGCGGATGCTGCGCACCAGCGCCAGTTGCACGTCGAACGGCAGCGAGGTGGAAATGCCGTTCGGATAAATTTCGGTGACGTCGAGACCTTCGGGCTCGACGAAGATCTGATGCGAGGCTTTCTCTGCGAAACGCACGACCTTGTCTTCGATGGACGGGCAGTAACGCGGACCGATGCCTTCGATCTGGCCGCTGTACAACGGCGAACGGTGCAGCGCGTTGCGGATGATTTCGTGCGTCTGTTCGCTGGTGTGGGTGATCCAGCACGATACCTGGCGCGGATGCTGCGAGACATCGCCGATGAAAGACATAACCGGCAACGGATCGTCGCCAGGCTGTTCTTCCATCACCGAGTAGTCGAGCGAACGGCCGTCGATGCGCGGCGGCGTGCCGGTCTTCAAGCGGTCGACGACGAACAAGCCTTCGCGCAATTTGTGCGCGAGCGCGGTGGCCGGCGGATCACCCGCACGACCGGCTGCGTATTGGGTTTCACCGACGTGGATCTTGCCGGCAAGGAAGGTGCCGGCAGTCAGCACCACCGACGGCGCGTCGAAACGCAGGCCGGTCTGGGTGATCACGCCATGCACGCGGTTGTTTACGATGACGAGGTCGTCGACCGCGACCTGGAACACGGTGAGGTTGGGTTGCGCTTCGACGATGCGGCGGATGGCGCTGCGGTAGAGCGAGCGATCCGCCTGGCAGCGGGTGGCGCGCACGGCCGGGCCCTTCGAGGCATTCAGCGTGCGCCACTGGATGCCGGCCAGGTCGGCGGCGTGCGCCATGACCCCGCCCAACGCGTCGATTTCCTTGACCAGATGGCCCTTGCCGATGCCGCCGATGGCCGGGTTGCAGCTCATCGCGCCCACGGTTTCCACGTTGTGGGTCAACAGCAAGGTGCGGGCACCGGCGCGCGCGGACGCCAGCGCGGCCTCGGTGCCGGCGTGGCCGCCGCCGATGACGATGACGTCGTGGTGGTGGAAGGAGTGGGTCATGGGCGCGCAGTTTCGCATTGCGGCGACGCACTACAAAGTCCGGCGTGCGAATGGGTAGATTTGGCACGGTTCATGCTTTATCTCCCATGCACCCGTCGTGACAAGCGACCAGGGGCGCAGGCTGGTATTGGAACAGGGGCCAGCCATGTGCACTGCGGGGGAGCGCCGGGGCCGGTAGTCGGGGGACTACCGGCCCCATTTTTTTCCGGCAGCCCAGACAAGACAAAGCCCGGCAGGGCCGGGCTTTGTGCAAGGGCGCCGACGTCCGGCGGGGCCGGAACAGGGGGGATCCAGAAATTCCCACCGGACGTCGACATTGAGGCGTGTATTCCAATCACGTCGAAAAGCGACGCAACCGGTCAACTACACCCGCCCAGCTTGCGACCTTATCCGGGGCGAAGCAATCTCAGGGTTCTTCGGTACGCTCACGCATGCGCGGCTCGGAGCGTTCCGCCCGTTCCACAGGCCTTGATCGTTCCGCCCGTTCCATCCGCGGTGCCGACGGCGGGGCCATCGGGCGCGGCTCAGGCGTCACCTGTGGCCGGTCCGGATAGCTGATGCCGGGCTGCGGAGGAACCTGGCGGCGCGGGGGAATCATTACCTGGCCAGTCTCCTGATAGCGCCCGTCCGGCCTGCGCCACGGTGGCGGACGATCACCCTCGCCTGGCGGCCTTGGGTTTTCCGTGTCCGGGCGCGGTGGGCGCGGGTGGTACGGACGATAGGGGTGGTACGGGTAGTAACCGCCGTAGCCATACCAGGGCCGCGAGTAACCGTAACTGCCATAGCCGCCGTAATTGCCATAGCCATAGCCCAGCGACACGCCGCCGCCATAGCCGTAGCCGCTGTCGAACGGGCCATACGAGGCGGCTGGCGCCCGACCCACGTAATAACCGCCGGGCGCGCTGCCAACTGCAGTGTCGTAGTAGCTGGCGCAGCCACTGAGCGCGGTGGCCGCAACGAGCCTGATCAATAGACGCATTTTCATGGTGTACCCCTGATGCTGATGGCCAGCATCGGCCCGCGGCATTGAATCGGTGCTTAATTCTGCCGACTGTACCGTCCTGCAGCCCTCTTTATTCAGCCAAGGCATTCGGCCAACTGTGAGTGCTGGCAATTCAATCGCTTCCAGAGTCCGGGGGTGAATACGCTACTCTTTTCGGCATGCACGATTCCTTGCCTGCTTTCCAACACGTCCTCTCCGCCGCCGCACGCATCGCGCCCCATGCGCGGGTCACGCCCGTGCTGCAGTCGCATTCGCTGGATGCCTTGGCCGGCGCGCAGCTGTACTTCAAGGCTGAGCACCTGCAGCGCGTCGGCGCGTTCAAGTTCCGTGGCGCCTGCAACGCGGTGTGGTCGCTCAGTGACCAAACCGCCCGTGCCGGCGTGGTCACGCACTCGTCCGGCAACCACGGGGCGGCGCTGGCGCTGGCGGCGCACACCCGCGGCATTGCCTGCCATGTGGTGGTGCCGGCGGGCGCGGTGGCTACGAAGCTGGCCTCGATCCAGCGCTACGGCGCCACCTTGCATGCGTGTGCGGCAACCATCACCGCGCGCGAGGACACCTGCGCCCAGGTGCAGCGCGAGACAGGTGCGGAGCTTGTCCATCCGTATGCCGATGCACGCGTGATCGCGGGCCAGGGCACGGCGGCACTGGAATTGCTGAATGCCGTGGCTGGCCTGGACGTGCTGGTGGTTCCCGTGGGCGGTGGCGGCCTGGCGGCAGGCACGGTCATCGCGGCCGCTGCACTGTCACCGGCCTGCGAAATCGTGCTGGCGGAACCGGAAGGCGCAGCGGATACGGCGCGCTCACTGGCGGCCGGCGAGCGCCGCATCGACTTCATACCAAACACTGTCTGTGACGGCTTGCGCGGCACATTGGGTGCACCCAACTTCGAGTTGCTGCGGGATCACCGCGCGCAGGTCATCACCGTCAGCGACGTCGACACCCTGCAGGCGATGCGCCTGTTGTGGCAGGTTACCAAGCAACTGGTCGAACCTTCTTCCGCCATCGCCATGGCCGCGGTGCTGCAGCAGCGTGAACGCTTCGCAGGGCGCCGCGTCGGCATCATCCTGTCAGGCGGCAACGTGGACCTGGACGCCTTGCCGTGGAGCACGCCATGAACGCACGCAAGACGCGCAAGCGTCGCGGCCTGCTGGGTTGGACCTGGCGATTGTTGTTGCTGTTGGCCCTGTGGCTGCTCGGCGTGGCCGCTTATATCGTGCTGGTAGGGGAGCGCGACCAGGCCGCGCCGGCGGACGCCATCATCGTGCTCGGCGCCGCCGCTTACGACGCGCGACCTTCTCCGGTGTTCGAGGAGCGTATTCGCCACGGCATCGACCTGTACCAGCGCGGCCTGGCCAAGAAATTGATTTTTACCGGCGGCTACGGCGGTGGTGGCGCGCGCTTTTCCGAGTCACAGGTGGCGCGCCGCTATGCGTTGCGCCAGGACGTGCCGGCCAAGGCGATCCTGATCGAATCCGCGTCGCGCAACACCCACGAAAACCTGCGCCAGGCGGTCTTGCTGATGCAGGCGAACGAGCTGCACAGCGCCATCATCGTCAGCGACCCGCTGCACATGTCCCGCGCGCTGCGCATCAGCCGCGAACTGGGCATCGACGCGCTGGGCTCGCCCACGCCGACCACGCGCTTCCGCAGTTTCACCACGCGCTGGCGCTTCCTGTTGAGCGAGGTGTATTTCTTCCATCGCGACCTCTTTGCCAGGCTGCAGCGGGCATAACGCGACGCCCGCTCTGTGGGTATGATGCAGTCTCGCTGGGTCGGGGGGTTCACCATGAAGATCGACGGCAACCGCAAGCAGGACCGCGCCACCGAGCTGGTGCTGACCTATTACGCCGCGTTCAACCGCGGTGATTGGGACGGCATGCTGGCCTTGCTGACCGACGACGTGGTGCACGACCTCAACCAGGGCGCACGAGAAACCGGACGTGAGGCCTTCGCGATGTTCCTGGCGCGCATGCACGCCAGCTACCACGAACAATTGCGCGACATCGTGGTGCTGGCGTCGCTGGATGGCGACCGTGCCGCGGCCGAGTACGTGGTGCATGGCGAATACCACGGCAGCGACGAAGGCCTGCCACCGGCCACGGGACAAACCTATGTGTTGCCGGGCGGTGCGTTCTTCGATATCCGCGACGACCGCATTGCGCGCGTGACCAACTATTACAACCTGCAGGATTGGATTGCGCAGGTTGGTGGTTGAAACATTCGGTTATTGCTACCAGACCATAGATGTTGGAGCCCTAGTGAAGTACGCGATCTTACTTGCAGTAATCATTCCGAGCGTCGCTCTCGCTGGAAACACGGGAGTAATTCCTGATGGCCCTGACTCGTATCTCATAATGCGCACCGGCAAGACTGGTTTTGTTTCATCAAGCTCGCTGCAAAAAAAGACATATGAAGAGGCAGCCGTTTTCTGCGCCGGCAAGTCGCTCGTGATGGAAACGATCTCAATGGATGCGAAGGCCTCAAGGCCTCTTGGTGGATTTCCTGAGGCCACATTGCGTTTCCGATGCGTTAGTCAAAAGTCTCCCGGCTCGCAGACTGCTACCAACACAGATTCTGGCACCGATGATAAATTTACCCAGCTCGAGCGCTTAAAGCGCCTTCTGGATTCTGGCGCCCTCACTCAAGAAGAGTTCGACCGAGAAAAAGCAAAACTGCTTGGCCATTAGCGTACTGCTACCCGAGTCAACACGACATTTCTTGCGAGTTTGTGGACGCCCTGCTCGAGCACACAGAAGTGTCGGCCATGTCGAGAGTAGATACACACACAGCACATCCCGCACCCGGAGCAACCACCATGATCAAAGTCAGTGTGATGTACCCGTTTGCGCCTGGTGCGCGTTTCGACCACGACTACTACCGCGATACCCACATGCCGTTGCTCAAGGCGCGCATGGGTGAGTACTGCCGCTACTACACCATCGACCGCGGCCTGGCCGGTGGCGCGCCCGGCAGCACTCCGGCTTTTGTCGCCATGTGCCACGTCTATTGCGACTCGGTGGAAACATTCCAGGCAGGCTTCGGCCCGCACGCCGCGGAAATCATGGCGGACGTCCTCAATTACACCGATCTGCAACCCACGCTGCAGATCAGCGAAGTAGTGCGCGGCCACGACGCCACGGTGGCCTGACTCCGCGTCGTCGCGTTTATTCGCCGCGACGACGGATCGGAATCGCCGACACCGGCACCGCGGCGATCTCGCCTTCCTGTCCGCGTATCGGCGCACCCGGCGGCGGCGCCCAGGCGTGGGCATAGATCACTTCCCAACTGCTGGGCAGTTTTCCATCGCCGCGCCGCAACGGTTCGTACGCCGCGCTGGCCGCACTGAAACGTGCGCGTCCGGTCAGCGTATGCCGACGTGACTGCAACGCATTGGTCGCGCCCAGCGCACGCAACTCGCGCATCAGCGCGGGCAGGTCGTCATAGGTCAGCGTGAACAGGTCGCGATCCAGCACCGGATCGCGGAAGCCGGCTAGCAAGAGCGCATCGCCGAACTGGGCGATGGGCGGGAAGCGGCTGACATGCGGCGAGGCATCCACCTGCGAAAACGCATCCCGCAACTCGATCAGCGTTTCCGGGCCGAAGGTTGAGCACAGCAACAGCCCGCCCGGCTTGAGCACGCGACGGAAGCCGGCGAACACCGCCGGCAGGTCTTCCACCCACTGCAGGCAAAGGTTACTGAAGATCACGTCCACGCTGCCGTCGGCCAGCGGCAAGGCACGCGCGTCGGCGCAGACGCGCGAGAACGGCTTCCACCATCCGGATTGCTTCTTCGCTTCACGCAGCATCGGCAACGCATGGTCCAGCGCGATCACCTGGGCACGCGGCCAGCGCTTGCGCATGGCGGCGGCGGCGTGTGCGGGGCCACTGCCCACGTCCAGTACCACCTGCGGCGTGCGTTCGCCCAGATAGTCCAAAGATTCGAGCAGGCGAGTTCCGACTTCGCGCTGCAGCGCCGCTGCTGCGTCATAGCTGGCAGCAGAACGCGAGAAGGCGCGGCGGATATGGCGGTGGTCGAAGTTGGAGGTCATGGGTGGCGTGCTGTATTTGTAGGAGCGACGTAAGTCGCGATGGGGCTTTGCCGGTGAAGCTTCATCGCGACTTACGTTGCTCCCACAAGATTTTGGGTTTGCATGAAACTGCGAATCTCGGCGGAGACCACGTCCGCATGGCCCAGGAACGGCGCATGGCCGCCGCCGGCGATCTCCACATAACTGCTGTGCGGCGTCATGGCCGCGGCCGCCTGCATGCCGAGTGGCGGGACGAGGCGATCGCGGCGACCGGAAATCCAAACGTTGGGAATCGACAGCGTAGCCAGCGCGCCACGCAGATCGGTTGTTTCCAGCAACAACAGACCCTCCTGCAGCGCGCGCGGTGCGGGCTCACCGCGAGCGAACAGGTTCGCTTTCAACGTACGCAGCTCGGCACGCGCGTGTTCGGAACCAATCGTGTCCAGCGCCAGGAATCGTTCCAGCGTGCGCGCAAAATCCTGGGTGAGGTCGGTTCCGAATTGCTCGAATACGGAACACTCCACCGCATGCGGCCAGTCGTCACCACGTACGAAGCGCGGCGTCACGGCGACCAATACCAGTCCACGCACCTGCGGTGACAACGATGCAGCCTGCATCGCGAACAAGCCACCCAGCGACCAGCCAATCCATGCGGCAGGCGGCGTGCGGGCAAGCAGTTCCGGAACGCAGTCTTCAAGCGTCAGCGGCAATGCACTGTCACGACTGTGTCCGTGCCCGGGCAAGTCGACGAGATGCATCTCGAATTCACCGGACAATCGCTCCACCAGCGGCGCGAACACGCCACCGTGCAGCGCCCAGCCATGCACCAGCACCAGCGGTGGGCCCTTGCCCACGACGTCGATATGCAACGCCATGTGATCAGGCCGCGCCGCGGACGCGCTGGATGGCATCGCGCGAGCGCGCCAAGGCCGCGACCAGCGCATCCACTTCTGCCGCCAGGTGCAAGGCGGACAGGGTGACCCGCAACCGCGCCTTGCCTTCGGGCACCGTCGGCGGACGGATGGCGGTGACCAGGTAGCCCGCGCTTTCCAGCGCCGAAGACATGGCCAAGGCAGTGGCATCGTCGCCGCACATCACCGGCTGGATGGGGGAATCAGAGGCGAGCAGTTCCAGCCCCTGCCGCTGCGCGCCGATGCGGAAGCGCGCGACCAGCGCCTGCAGTTTTTCGCGACGCCACTGGTCGCGGCGTGCGTGGGTGATGGCGACCCGCGTCGCGGCGGCCTGCGACGGCGGCAACGCGGTGGTGTAGATATAGGGTCGTGCGGTTTCCGACAGGTGCTGGATCAAGGCCTCGTCACCCACTACGACCGCGCCGTAACCTCCTAGCGCCTTGCCAAGCGTGACCAGTTGCAGCGGCACGTCGGAAACACCAAGCCCGGCCTCGGCCACGCTGCCGCGGCCTTGTGGTCCACGAACGCCGACGCCGTGCGCATCATCGACGTAGAACAACGCACGCTGCGTGCGTGCAACCAGCGCCAGCGCACGCAACGGCGCGACATCGCCATCCATGCTGAAGACGCCATCGGTCGCCAGCATGGCCGCACCATCCGGTGCGTGCCGGAGCTGGCGCATCGCGCCTTCGGCATCGCCATGCGGGTAACGACGCAAGCGGCAGCCGGACAGATGCGAGGCATCCAGCAGGCTGGCGTGGTTGAGCCGGTCCTGTACGCAGACGTCGCCGTCTTCATTCAACAGCGCCTGCTGCACCGCCAGGTTGGCGAGGAAGCCACTGCCGAACAGCAATCCGCGCGGATAACCCAGCCATTCCGCGATGTCACGCTCCAACCCGTCATGCGCGACATGGTGGCCACTGACCAGGTGCGATGCGCCCGCACCCGCACCGTCGCGCGCGGCGGCGTTCTGCAAGGCACCGACCACTTCGAACTGTTGCGACAGCCCCAGGTAATCGTTGCTGCAGAATTCGGTCAGCCAACGTCCGTCCATTTCCACTCGCACCCCATCACGCCGCGCAATCGTGCGCCGCACGCGCACGCGCCCTTGCGCGATGCGGAGCTTGCGCAGGGCGTGGATACGGTCATGGAGGTTGGGGCGGGACATGTTCTTGGGTTGTTGGTTGTTGGTTGTTGGTTGTTGGTTGTTGGTTGTTGGTTGTTGGTTGTTGGTTGCTGGTTGCTGGTTGCTGGTTGCTGGTTGCTGGTTGCTGTCAGTGAATCAGGATTCTGCTTTGGCCTCCCCCTTTGAAAAAGGGGGACTGAGGGGGATTTGCTCTTGCTTTCCGGAGAGCAAGATCAAGAGCAAATCCCCCGTGGCCCCCTTTGCCAAAGGGGGCGAAGCAAAAGCCAGTTGCTCACTACCCCTAAGCCGCCCGCCCACACGCATGCACGTCCTCGACGATGTCCGCATGCACCGTGCCGCTCTGCACTTCCACGGCCATCGGGCGCAGGCCCAGGCGTGCGAACAGCGCCTGGTCGCGTTCCACGTCCGGGTTGCCGGTGGTCAACAGTTTTTCCCCGTAGAAGATCGAGTTGGCACCGGTGGCGAAACACAGCGCCTGCAATTCGTCGCTCATGGCTTCGCGACCGGCGGACAACCTGACCATAGAGTGCGGCATCGTGATGCGCGCAACCGCGATGGTGCGCACGAATTCGAACGGGTCCAATGCCTCGGTGCCATGCAAGGGCGTACCCGGCACCTGCACCAGCTGGTTGATCGGCACCGAGTCCGGATGCGCCGGCAAATTGGCCAACGCCTGGATCAGCCCGGCGCGTTGCGCGCGCGTCTCGCCCATGCCGACGATGCCGCCACAACAGGTCTTCATGCCGGCGTCGCGCACGTGTTCCAGCGTGTCGAGGCGATCCTGGTATTCGCGGGTGTGGATGATCTCGCCGTAGAAGTCGGGCGCGGTATCCAGGTTGTGGTTGTAGTAGTCGAGCCCGGCGGACTTCAAGGCATCCGCCTGCGGCGCGCTGAGCATGCCCAGCGTCGCGCAGGTTTCCAGTCCCAGCGATTTCACTTCACGGATCATCGCCGCGACCTTGGGGATGTCGCGGTCCTTGGGCGAACGCCAGGCAGCGCCCATGCAGAAGCGCGAGGCACCGGCGGCCTTGGCCTGTCTGGCTTTTTCCAGCACTGCTTCGGTGCTCATCAGTTTCTGCGCGTCGACGCCGGTGTGGTAACGCTGCGCCTGCGGGCAATAGCCGCAGTCTTCCGGGCAGCCGCCGGTCTTGACCGACAGCAGGGTGGAGACCTGGACCTCGGCCGGGTCGAAATGCTGGCGGTGCACGCTGGCAGCGCGGAACAGCAATTCGGGGAACGGCAGGTCGAACAGGGCCTCGAGTTCGCCAAGCGCCCAGTCATGGCGCAAGGGAGAAAGAGCAGGCGTAGCGGTGGCGGACATGGCGGCCTCTCGGCGGTAAAGTCGGTGAAGTCTGGAAACCATCGACAAGGCTGTCAACCGCATGGATGCTTCGCGGGTTTACAAGTGGGGGCGCGCCGCCGGGCGCCTGCTGTTTGCGCCACGCTGTCTGCTGTGTGGCGAACGGGGCGCGGAAGGCCGCGATGTGTGTGCCGCCTGTGCCGACGCCCTGCCCTGGAACCGCAGTGCCTGCGGGCGTTGCGCCATCCCGCTGCCGGTCCCCGGCATCTGTGGGGAGTGCCTGCAACGACCGCCCGCGCTGGCCGAAACCCACGCCCTGTTCGTTTACGGCTTCCCGCTGGACCGGCTGGTGCCGCGCTTCAAGTTCCACAACGACCTGGCCGCCGGACGCCTGTTGGCGGAGTGGATGGCGGAAGGTTTCGCCACCCTGCCCGCCCCAGGCGCGCTGGTGCCGGTGCCGCTGCACCCCGCCCGCCTGCGCCAGCGCGGCTACGACCAGGCGCTGGAACTGGCCAAGCCACTGGCTCGCACCCTGCAATTGCCCTTGGTCGCCGACGCGCTTGTCCGCGTGCGCGCCACCGCGCCGCAATCGGAGCTGGATGCCGAAGCCCGCCAGCGCAATTTGCGCCGCGCTTTCGCGTGTGCGGAAGGCGTTGCGCTGCCGGCGCATGTGGTCCTGATCGACGATGTGATGACTACCGGGGCCACCTTGGAGGCAGCGGCGAAGACGCTGTTGCGCGCTGGGGTAACACGGGTGGATGCGTGGGTATGCGCGCGGGTGCCGTGACCGGGTTGTGCCGGGTCGTCCTTGCCCGCGTGGTTCGGTAGTCGCATGCTAGGGACGGGGAATAGGGGTGGTAGCCGGCGGGTCACAGGGAAGGTGTAGGTTTCGTCGCTGCGTGCGCGTGTTCCCACGGCACCTGTGCGGGCACAGCCCGATGACATGGCGATTTCTGTGCGATCCGGCGCAATCCGCGCCCAACCCAAGGAGTATGTGATGAGTGCAACCCGTTTCCTGGCTGGTGATGTCACCCGTAGTTGGTGGGTGTTCCTGCTGTACGGCATCGCGGCGATTGTTTTCGGGCTGGCGGCGTTGTTCATGCCCAGCCAGACGCTGCGTTTGCTGTTGATGGGTTTCGGCCTGCTGTCGCTGGTGGACGGCGTGGTCAGCCTGTTGAGCATGTTCCGCAAGGACGTGGCGCTGCCGAGTTGGGTGTTGGCGGTATATGGCTTGATCTCGATCGGTTTCGGCATGTGGGTGTTGATGCGCCCGGAACAGTTCGGCACGGTGTTCCTGTGGCTGCTGGCGGCATGGCTGATCCTGGCCGGCTTCGCGCGCGTGCTGTTCGCGGTAATGATCCGCAAGGTGATCGAAGGCGAATGGCTGCTGGCCCTGAGCGGCCTGCTGGCCGTGGCGCTGGGCATCTGGTTCTTCGTCAACCCCAACGTAGGCGTGGTCGCGATTGCGCTGTGGCTGGGCATCGGCGCGCTGATCTACGGCGCGCTGCAGATCTTCGTGGCGCTGCGCTTGCGGAAGTTGCAGAAGGTGGTGGTCTGAAGGTTGTTCGCCCCCGGTCGTTTGGCCGGGGGCGGATTTTTTGATGGACATACGGTGTTAGGGGCTAATGACAGTAGTGCGCGAGTTGATGCCCTCATTATTGACTGGCCTTGCGTACATCTGCCTCGCCGCAATCCTTGCTCTATTTTTCGCGCCCAGCCGATTTTCGCCAAACCCGCTCGCTCTGGCGGGGTTTTATGGTGCCGGGCTGCTTTTCTCGCTTTTGGGCGTTAAAGCTAGTCTTGAGTCCAAGGTGCGACTTGTCACCGGTATTGCCAGTGGATTCGCACTGATTATCTATCTGGCATTACTTGCAGTACCCATCTTGTCGAGTGCAATTATGGGCATGCCTCCTCAAGATTAGCCCCTAAAAATTCATTCATGCCGAACCCGCATCAGGTTCGCCAACTTCGGTTGGTTCTGGGTAATATCCGCTTCTGTGCCTATCCAGTGCGGGTCGGCTTCATTCAGGCGTTAGAGCCCACAGATATGAATGTCGTACATCGGACAGAGTTCTTTCACGATGGTCGAGGGCCGGAGTTGATCTCGGTCCATTTGGCAAAAAACGGCTCACATCTTCTCGCCATCGACTTTCGCAACCCAGATTCAACGCAGGTGCAACACCTCAAGTTCCAGTGCGCACAGACATACATGTTCACGCCTGAAGAGGTCGAGAGCTATGCATTCGCATCTTTTGATTGGGGTGCTACTGAGGGTGGGGCACTCGTTTCACTGGGACGCTCCAGTTGGCTCGACTCATTCAGTCCGGCACACCTTTCTCTCTGCAACCATTTTCGCGTGATGTTCTATGACGAGTTTCTGGACGTTCTATGCGAGAGCATCACTGTGGCTGAAAAGCCCTATGCAAGTGGGCTCTAACAATTCATGCAAGCCGACCCACAGCAATCGTAGCCCCGGTAAGCGAAGCGCACCCGGGGAGCGTGGAGTTTCCGTGTGAGGCCAACCCGGGTGCGCTTCGCTTACCCGGGCTACTTTCTGCAAACCGCTACTGGTTGACCAACCTATTTAGCGTCGTGGTGTCGCGAATCTAAACGCGCATACGAAACGTTTGAGTCGCGTCCCTATCCCCTTGTGGCGCCCGTAGGGTGTGCAGGGTTGAGAGGGACGCTTCAATTTGTTTCCGCCGACGTAGTTGAACCACATCTTCGGCCAGAGAGAGCAAGAGCATCGCGGGCAGGGCCCGCTCCTACAGCTACGATCAGGCGCTCGCGATATTCGCCGCCACGTAATGCGCAGCGATACCAACGAAAATCACCAGGCCGATCCAGTGGTTGTGCTGGAACGCGCGGAAGCACGCCTCACGTTCGCGGTGGCGGGCGATGACGAACTGGTACACCACCAGCATCGCGGTGATGCCCAACGCCGCCCAGTAATAGACGCCCAACTGCGCCTGCCGGCCCAGCATCCACAACGCCATCAGCAGCAGCGCATACAAAATCCCTTGCGCTATCAGGTCCATGTCGCCGAACAGGATCGCGGTGGACTTGGAGCCCGCGCGGATATCGTCGTCGCGATCGACCATGGCGTACCACGTGTCGTAGGCCGTGGCCCACACGATGTTGGCGCAATACAGCAGCCACGCGATCGGCGGCACCGTGCCCTGCACCGCGGCGAACGCCACGGGAATGCCCCAGCCAAAGGCCAGGCCCAGGTACACCTGCGGCAGGTAGGTGTAACGCTTCAGGTACGGATAGCTGGCCGCCAACACCAGGCCGATGAAACTCAAATAGATCGTCAGCCGATTCAAGGTCAGCACCAGCGCGAAGGCCGCGAGCATCAGCACCGCGAACACCGCCAAGGCCTCGCGGCCCGACACCACGCCGGTCGCCAATGGACGCCCGCGCGTGCGTTCCACCTTCGGATCCAGCCAACGGTCCGCGTAATCGTTGATCACGCAGCCGGCCGAGCGCGTCAGCCAGACTCCGGCGGTGAACACGAACAATGTCCACAGCGGCGGAATGCCGCCCGAGGCGAGCCACAGCGCCCACCACGTCGGCCACAACAGCAACAGCACGCCGATCGGACGATCGCCGCGCACCAGTTTCCAGTACTGCCCCAGCCGCTCGCGCCAGCGTGGCACGAAGGGGGCGTCATAACGTTCATAACCCATGCCACCAGACTATCAGGCCAGTCAATGCGTTAAAAAGCGGGCTGGAAAGACGCTTCGCCGGTTTGCCGTTAGAATGCGCGTCCCGTGCGCCTGTAGCTCAGCCGGATAGAGTAGTGGCTTCCGAAGCTATAACTC
>Ga0209175_10000793_pt1 | contig 17001 bp, 13 predicted proteins | sample JI91814C2DNA_FD_187506 | JGI IMG/M metagenome (GOLD analysis project Ga0209175, IMG submission 187506) | Wastewater effluent complex algal communities from Wisconsin, to seasonally profile nutrient transformation and Carbon sequestration -... | ecosystem: Engineered > WWTP > Effluent > Algae...
TGGGGAAACGCGCGTCTTCGTAGTGATACACGCGCGAACGCGTGTCGGGGTATTGCACCGATGTCAGCGCGCCACTCGGGGAATACGCAAACGACGCCAACGTCACGCCACCCGACGCGATGGCGGTAACGTTCGCGCGATTACGCGGCTCGGCGGCGCCATACACGAAATCCAGGCTGCGCCCGGTGTGGTGGACGATCCGCGCCAAACGCCCCAATCCGTCGTATTGGTAGGCCAACGTCGTGCCGTCGTCGTCGCGCACCGACACGACACGGCCGTTGGCGTCGAACTCGAGCGTGCGACTGGCCTGTTCCATAGTCCAACCGCTGCCGTTCGCGACGATGCGATCGCCGCTGCCGAGCGTGGATTCGTAAACGCCGAGGCTCAAGCGGCGATAGGGCTGTTGCGCCCCGTTCGCCGCGATCAGCGCAATGGGAATTCCCGACCCGGTGTCCTCACCGATCGCCAATTGCAGGTTGTGCGAATGCGTCCAGCCATGCCCGAACGCGCCCCGCGGCGGCGTTATCCCGGAATGATACGTGCGCGAAAATCCGATCCAACCCAGCGCGACATCCGGCTCGGGTTCGAGCTTGTTGCCCGTGACCACATCCATCGGATTACCGACCAAACCGCAACTGTCGCAGACCAACGGCGTGGAGGTCAGCCGTATCCTCTCGTTGCTGCTGCACCACTGCTTTTGGCTATCCCAAGAGAATTTCGGATTCGCGCAGCGCGTACGTTCGCGCACGCCGAACGCGTAGTCGCTGAATTGAGAGCAGGCGGAGGATGGGCTCGCCTTTTTCTGGTACGTGGCGTTGAATTCCGCCATTTCCCTCGACACGACCCCATCGGGCCATTGCCCGATCGTCCCCCAATTCGTCTTACGCCACACGGTGGTGTCGGGGGTGCAGCCTGCGGCCAAACTTCTCTGGTCGTAATCGAGTTTCGCTCGGGCGATCAGGTCCTCTTCGCTGGTCACGCCGCCGCCCGCGAGCCCTCCATACGACCACGGCTGCAGTTCGGAGGGCTCGACACCCGGCCCATACCGAACATCCACCTCGTTCTCGGTGATGATGACGCGCTCGACCTGGTTGACGAACTCGTATGCCGGATACTGCTGATGATAGGCGCGTAAAGCGGCGTCCTGGGTCGGGTGCTGCGTGCCGTCGCCCTTGTTCCAACGGTGGCCGCTCTCTTGGGCGAGGGCAGACGCGGCGAACAACCCACCGAACGCCGTCACGATCGCCATGAGCGCTGTGACCCGACGCGCCCGCCCCTGCGTACCGCCCCCCTGCCGCTTCCTCAGCATTCCTGTTCCTCTCGGCCTCAGCCGTCGAAATTCCCATCGTGCGTACCGACGGTCTCGCTCTGAGCGACCGCACGGCACGCATCCTCTTGCGGCGCAAATTAGCCCCGCGCGGACGGCAAGGCAAGCGGCGATGCGCTTCGCTCGAATCGCGTCTTCGCGTAGCAACCACCTCACCCCACCGGGTTCAAATACCGATCCTTCAACTTCACATAATGCTGCGCGGAGTAGTACAGCGCTTCGATTTCGGCGTCGCTGAGTTTGCGCGCGAATTTCGCCGGGCCGCCGAGCCACATTTCGCCTTCGCCGACGACTTTGCCCGGCGGCACGAGAGCGCCTGCGCCGACCAGCGCGTGTTTCTTGATCACCGCGCCGTCGAGGACGATCGCGCCCATGCCGATCAACGCCGCGTCTTCGATGGTGCAGGCGTGGATGATGGCTTTGTGGCCGATGGTCACGTCGCTGCCGATGCGGGTGGCGAAGCCGCCGAGTTTGGCGTGCGGGCCGTCGTGGCTGACGTGAACGACGGTGCCGTCCTGGATGTTGGTGCGCGCGCCGATGCGAATGAAATTGACGTCGCCGCGCACGACGGTGGTCGGCCAGATGGAGACATCGTCGCCGAGTTCCACATCGCCGATGACGACGGCGGCGGGGTCGATGTAGACCCGTTCGCCCAGTTTGGGCAGGTGTTCGAGATACGGACGGATGCGGGAGCGGGCGTCGGTCATGGGTGCGGCAGCGGCGTGGGTTCGCGGCATTTAAGCACGGCCGGCCGGGTCGTTCTAAACTGCGGGCATGAACACATCCTCGACCGCCGCGATCATCGCCGCCACCACCGCCACGACCACGGCCACGACCACGGCCGCGAATGCGGCGATCGCAGCCGCGAACAGCCTCGGTCGCGATCCGAACGCGCCGACGCCCGAGGGCGAACGCGCGCCGCCGGCCGACGAGATCGCAGAACTGGCGCCGACGCTCGAACGCTTGCGCGCGGCCTGGCGCGCCAAGAAACCCGACTACGCGCAGCGGATGGACGATTTGGCGCGCCTGAAAGCGGCGTTCAAAGCACGGATGGGCGAAATGGAAGCGGCGGTCCGCGCCGATTTCGGTCATCGCTCCGAACACGAAACATTGATCGCCGACGGCATGACCGTGGTGGCCGAGATCGATCATCTGCGCAAGCATTTACGCGGCTGGATGCGACCCAAGCGCGCGGCGGTCGGTTGGCGCTTGTGGCCGGCGCGCGCGCACATTCGGCGCGAAGCGGTGGGCGTGGTCGGCGTGATGTCGCCGTGGAATTACCCCGTGAATCTCGCATTGGTCCCGCTGGCGACCGCGATCGCAGCGGGCAATCACGTCTTCGTCAAACCCTCCGAACACACGCCGCGCACCAGCGCGTGGTTGCAAGCGTTGCTCGCGGATGTGTTTCCGGCGGACCGCGTCGCGGTGGCGCTCGGCGGCCCGGCGCTCGCGTCGGCGTTCGCGGCATTGCCGCTGGATCATTTGGTGTTCACCGGCTCCACCGCCGTCGGCCGCAAAGTGATGGCGGCGGCGGCGCCGAGCCTCACGCCGCTCACGCTGGAATTAGGCGGCAAATCGCCTGCGATCGTGGCGCAGGATTTTCCGATCGAACAAGCGGCCGCGCGCCTCGCCAGCGGCAAGTGGTTCAACGGCGGGCAAACCTGCATCGCGCCCGACTACATTTTGATCGACGCCGCACGTCGCGACGCTTTCGTCGAGGCGCTGCGCGCGCAAGTGCATGCGCGCTACGGCGCGGACATGCGCGGCGCGAGCGATTACACGCGTGTGGTGAACGAAGGACAGTATCGTCGCTTGCGCGGTTATCTCGACGATGCGCGCGAACGCGGCCTGCAGGTGATCGCCTTAGCCGACGTGGACGACGCGCGCGCCGACACCGAACGCTTACTGCCGCCGACGTTGATTTTGGACCCGAGCGACGACGCGAAGGCGATGCAAGACGAGATTTTCGGGCCGATTCTGCCGATTCTCGGCTATTCGTCGCTCGACGAGGCCATCGCATACGTCGAGACCCACGAACGTCCGCTGGCGCTCTATCCGTTCAGCCGCGATCGCGCGACGGTGGAACGCATCCTGTCGCGTTTGATCGCCGGCGGCGTCACCGTCAACGACACCTTGCTGCATTTCGCCGCGACTGAGCTGCCGTTCGGCGGCATCGGTCCCAGCGGCATGGGTCAGTATCACGGTCGTGCGGGCTTCGATGCATTCACCAAAGCCATGCCGGTGTTGTGGCAGGCGCGCATGAACGCCACCGACCTGATCAAGCCGCCGTATCGCGGCAAGATCGATCGCTTGGTGCGTTGGCTCGCGGGTTGAACCCTCGGCGCGTTCTTCGACGCCAAAGAATCCTCGCGCTGCGCGTCAACCCGCCAACAGTCGATTCATCCGCGCCACGAACGCCGCCGGGTCGTCCAAGCTGCCGCATTCGGCCAGCATCGCTTGCTCGAACAACAACGTCGCCCAATCGACGACGCTCGCATCGTCGGCGTCCTGCAGACGCTTCACCAGGGCGTGTTCGGCGTTGATTTCCAGGATCGGCACGCTCTCCGGCGCGGCTTGGCCGGCCGCTTTGAACAGCCGCTGCATGTGCAGCGACATGTCGTACTCGTCCACCACCACGCACGCGGCCGAATCGACGAGGCGATTGGAGACGCGCACGTCCTTCACCTTCGCGCCCAACGCGGTTTTGATTTTCTCCACTACCGGCGCTGCGGTTTTCGCGGCTTCCTCGTGCGCGGCTTTGTCCTGCGCATCGCCGAGCGTATCGAGATCCAATTCGCCCTTGGCGACGTTGCGGAACGCTTTGCCGGCGTATTCGTGCAAATAACCCGACATCCAATCGTCGATGCGCTCGTGCATCAGCAGCACTTCGACGCCGCGCGCTTTCAGCGCTTCGAGTTTGGGATGACTGCGCGCGGCGTTCCAACTGTCGGCGGTGAGATAGAAAATCTCCTCCTGCGTGCCGGTCATGCGCTGCAGATAATCGTCCAGACCGATGCGTTGTTCGGCGTTCTCGCTGCGCGTGGTGGCGAAACGCAGCAGTTTCAGCACGCGTTCGCGATTCGCGGCGTCTTCCACCACGCCTTCCTTCAGCGTGGCGCCGAATGCGGCCCAGAATTTGGCGTAGTTCTCAGGCTCGTCGCGCGCGATCTTCTCCAGCGCATCCAGCACGCGTTTGGTCAACGCGCCCTTGATGCGCTCGACCTGGCGGCTTTCCTGCAGCAATTCGCGACTGACGTTCAACGGCAAATCGTCCGAATCCACCACGCCGCGCACGAAGCGCAAATACGCCGGTAGCATTTGCTCGGCGGCGTCCATGATGAAAATGCGCTTGATGTAAAGCTTCAGACCCGTGCGCTCGTCGCGGCTCTGCTGGAAATCGAACGGCGCCTGGGTCGGCAGATACAGCAGCGAGGTGAAATTCTGATTGCCTTCGACGCGATTGTGGCTCCACGCCAGCGGGTCGAGGAAATCGTGGCTGATGTGCTTGTAGAACGCCTTGTAATCGTCGTCGCTCAACTCTGTCTTCGGCCGCGTCCACAGCGCCGACGCCTGATTCACGGTTTCCAGCGCGGGCGCTTCGGATGCGGCATCGGACTCGGTATCGTCTTCGCCGTCGCGCTTCGGCGGCGCCGCCATGCGGATCGGAAACCCGACGTGATCGGAATACGTGCGGATCAACGAGCGCAGTTTCCAATCCTGCAGATAATCGCTCGCGTCATCGCGCAGCCGCAGACGCAATTCGGTACCGCGACCGAACTCGGCGGGCGCCGGTTCCAACGTGAAGGCGCCGTCGCCGTTCGAGCGCCAGGTCCAGGCTTCGTCCAATCCGGCACGACGACTGGTCACGGCGATTTCGTCGGCCACGATGAACGCCGAATAGAAACCCACCCCGAATTGGCCGATCAACTGCGCATCGGGCTTTTGTCCGGCGGCGAGACTGTCGAGAAACCGACGCGTGCCCGAATGCGCCACCGTGCCGAGATTGCGCATCAACTCGTCGTGGCTCATGCCGATGCCGTTGTCGCGCAAGATCAACACTCGCGCGTCGCGGTCGATCGCAAGATCGATGCTCAGCGCGGTCTCCTCGCCCATCAACGCCGGATCGGCGATCGCCTCAAACCGCAGCTTCTCGCAAGCGTCGGAGGCGTTCGACACCAACTCGCGCAGGAAGATGTCCTTGTTGGAATACAGCGAATGGATGACCAACTGCAGCACTTGCTGCACATCGGCCTGGAAGGCATGGGTTTCGACCGGGCGGGTCGTGGTATCGGTGTCGGTGCTCATCCGGGAGGCTCCATGGCAATGCGTCGAGAAAGGGGGCGTGCGCGGGCCGAACCGACCGACAGGAGCCGATGCGTTCGCGACGAGTGCCGGAGACGTGGGCACTGAGGCGGAGGTTTCAAGGGGGGCGGACTTACGCGGCATGCCGCGTGCGAACCCGAACGCCATCCGGCGACTGGATGGCCGGGAATCTGCCCGGGAATCTCCCGGCGGAGCTCCCTGCGATACCGAGACGTAGCGCGGGTAGGCCCTAGGGCCTGTCATCCATTGAGCCAAACGACAGAAGCCGCCAGGTAGATTGCACCGAGGAAATTGCTACCGGTCTTGCCATTGCGGGTGCCCATCGGTGGGTACTTCTTCAGACGAGCGATGACGTGTTCGATCGGATGCCGGCCGATCACGCCGAGGAATGCCGGCACGATAGCGATACCCCACCCGACCGCTTCGAACAACAGCCGATGATCGCGCGCAGTCACGCCGAGATAGCCTTCACGGCCAGGCAACGGGGGGTTCGATCCGTTTCCATGGATCGCCCCGAAAGGCCTAACGGCGGGTCGTCCAGACGGCTGGATACGCAAAGACCAAAAGCATCGCCCATTCCTTTAATCGATCACAGGCACTAAACGATTTCGTAGTGCCTCAGCGCCGCGAAGAACGCGTCGAAATCGCGCCAACGCACGCAATGCGTCTGCCAATCGACATGATCGAAATCGACGAAACCGACGCTCGGCGTATCGCTTGCGCTGTAGTCCAGAAACAGCGTGTGCCGATACCACTGCGCGAGAACGACGAATCTCTTGCAGCCAGCGGGGAACATCGCGGCTTGTTCGGCGTCGTCGGGGTCCGCAAAGTCCGTGGTGGATTCGAACAACGTCCGCAAGCGTTCACAGGGCAATAAGTCGTCATAGCCGCTGAATGGCGTGACGATATCCTCGAACATTCGATACGTTTCGATACCGGGCTTCGGCACGCAGAGATGATTGATCGAGCCGCCATTCTGCGTGCGATAAACGGCGCGCAAGCCATCGGGCATCATGATACCGAGCCGCGCTTCGGCGGCAGCGATTTTTTCATCGGACCCGGCAGAGTCGGCGTTAGGCGTGCCGTTGTACGAATTTTCCGGCCCATCGTAACGCGCGTGGCTGTAATGAATGCCGGAAAAAAAACTTTGCAGCGTGACCGGCTCTGCTAGCAACCTGATCTCATCGGCTGGCGACCACGCCGGCGTCTTCGCATCGTCTCCCGTGATGTCGGCGAGCACCGAAAGCGCTGAGAAAGGCTTGCTGCGCTCGCGCCACGCCACGATGCCGCCTAGGCTTAAGCCCACGACTGCGACGACGACGCAATACCCGACATCCCAGCTCGAGAACGCACTGGTGCCGGTCTTCCCGAAGACCGCAGCACCCCCGCGGCCGATCAAATACAGCACCGAAACCATCACCGCTTGCACCGCGAAGGTGATCGAAAGCTGACCCGCGAGCCGCATCGGTCTTTGCGCGCTGACCGCCGCTGACCATGCCGGCCAGCGACCCAACACATAAGCGACGGTGAACGTCAGCGTCAAAGGCAAGACGATCCAAGGCGAACGCGCGAGCGCCCCGGCGGAAACCACACTCGCGAGCAAGGAAAAACCGGTCAAGAGGCGCAAAAAGGGTAAATTTTTCATATCCCGGGCATGAAGAAACGTGAGGCGAATATCGACGGGTTTTGCCATCTAGCGCATCGACCTCGCACATCGACCTCGTGCATCGACCTCGTGCATCGACAATCGGAGCGCGGTACATCGCGGCCACGCGAGCTATGCGGCGAACACCATATCAAATGGCGCCCGCGATTGCTTCTACGCTTTCTTGGATATGCCTGTCTTCACGTTTGCAGTCGTCGAATGCGCATAGACGGCATAGCTTCGGAGCGGCTTCGACGGTTGCCGGCCAGATCGGCGAAGGAGGCTGCACATGCAGGGTGAAGCCGTGCATTGGACGCGCTGCCGGGCGCCCAGCCGTCTTCTTCATTCGGGCGCATGGATGTCGCTGGGAATCGAGATGTCGCCATCCGCCATCGGCATCTCTTCGCGCTTGCGTAGATAGCGATGAAAAAATGGCTGATGCGCAAAGCGAATCGACAGCCGATGCGCATGACGGTCTGCATCGTTCTCTCTATCGCTGGCGGAGCGGCACCGCCATCCAGAAGGGATCGATAGAGAAATGCTTCACGGATCAGACGGAACTGAGTTTCTTCGGTCGAGCTCATGTCGATCAAGCACACGCACCCCCATGCCCGCGCAATCTGGCTCGTACGCCGGACAATTGCCCTCCACGGGGCCTCGATACATCATTTATTTCTCACTTAACCTCATTTTTTCTCACTTCCGGCCAAGGTCGGGTTGATGGGTGTGTCGCCAATGTTACAAATGGATGGCGGCACAGATCACGAGCCACCCGCCAACCGTTTCATTCACCTCGAAACCAAAGGTCGAACAGGACGAGCGTGACTTGAGGCTTTACGGATAGCGGCTGCAGGGGCCGGCGATCAATCCGACTGGCCGCTTTCCGATGAAGGCCGCGCTGCCCTCCGCTTTCACAGTGATGCTGCCCGCAGGGTCTAAGGGAGTGGAGAAATGATCCTGACGGTGATTTTTCAACAGGGGCGACTCTGACCGCAGTTTCCCATTTGATATTGGAGTTTCAAAAAAGGAGAGTTGATGATGAAGCACTCTACGATCGCAGCCCTGGCGACAGGCTTGGTTTTGATGACGGGCGGTACGCTCGCCAACGCTAATATTTTCTGCAAGCCTGGGTACGTTCCGCCCCACTGCCAAGCGAAGTACAGGCAATGCATCGCTAGCGGGGGGAGTCGCGCCAAGTGCAGTGAAGTGCAGCGAAGATGTGTTGAGCAAGCGGGTACCTGCAACACATAAAGAGGCAATCGGGATAAAGGGCGCTTCGGCGCCCTTTATTTCGAAACCGGGGCCTGGAAACCGGGATCGGTGTGGGCTTTGTCGGCGCCCAGGACAGTTGGATGCGCGGATAGTTTTCGCTCCAGCCTCAAGGTATCATCGCCGGAACAATCCAAACCGCAAGGAGCACTGCATCATGGAGCAGATCGCCGCCGATCATGCCTCGGATGAACATCGCACTGTCTTGGTCACCGGCGCCGCCGGCTTCTTCGGTTCGCATATCGCCGCAAGATTCCTGCGTGAAGGCAAGCATGTCGTGGCGTTCGACAAGCTCAATGCCGAGACCACGTCTGCCGGCGAAAAAACGGACAATATACGCAGGCTCGAGTTGCTTGCGGCGAGCGTTCCGGGCGCTGTGCTCAGCGTTTACCGAGGCGATGTCCTCGATGCGGAAAGCATTCTGGTCGCGTTGCGCGCAACCAACCCGACTGCGTGCGTGCATGCAGCGTCGATGGTCGATGACCGTCGCAGCGTGAGTCATCCGCAGGAATATCTGATCACCAACATCATCGGTACCCAGACGCTGCTCCACACCATTGCGGAGCATGGTTCTGTGCGTCAGTTCGTCTACATTTCAACCCGCTCCACCTTCGGGCAGGTCGACAGCCCGGGCCAGCTGATGTCGGAAGAATCGCCGAAAAGACCGATCAATCCTTATGGGGCGTCCAAAGTCGGCGCGGAAGCCATTTGCCATGTCTACCATCATCTGCATGGTATCGACGTGAATATCATCCGCATTTTCGCGCTGTACGGTCCTCATGGGCGGCCCGATATGATTCCGCGCCAACTCATGGAGAAAATAGGCTCCGGCGCGGAAATACCGAAGTACGGTACGGGCCTGGCCAATCGCGATTGGATGTTCGTTGGGGATGCCGCAGAAGCGGTATACCTTGCAGCGCACAGGCCGCTGGGCTACCAGATTTTCAATGTCGGCACTGGCTGCGGCACGACGCTGAACGACATGATCGCCGCTGCGGAAGAGGTCATCGGCAAGCAGGCCAACATTCTCCAACTGCCGGTACCGCCGGGCGACGCGCACTTCGTCGGTGTTGCGGACAATACCAAGGCGCGATCAGTGCTCGGCTGGGAGCCGAAAACTTCTCTGAAGGAAGGACTGAAGAAGATTTTGGAGCAGATGATCGTCGACGGCGCTGCATAGAGTTTCGCTGTCCGATCATCTTTTCAGTTCCCTGAGGTTGCTGCATGCCCCAAGCGCGCCTCAGTCGACGACAGCTTGATTTAACGTGTAAACCGAATTGAAATCTCTCGTAGGGCGGGTCTTGATCCGCCTATCGAAATGACTCGGCCGCCTCTTACCAGCAACGCGGACGAACTTCGCGATGTTGCGGCATGCGAAGCGATGGTTAGCCCATGGGCGGGCCAAGGCCCGCCCTAGGATCTACTCGGCAGCTTGATTGTGTTTCGCGGCGATCTCGGTCACGCATGGGGTCATGATTTCCCATTCGGTCAACGCACGCCGGCGTGGTCGAGATAGGCATCGAGTCGATCCAGATCGTCGCGCTTTTGCGCCGCGCTGGCAAAACTTGCGATGAAACTGTTGCGCGCCAACATCGCCGCGTGACCGGCATCGAGCCCCAACGCGTCGAACGTGTCGACGAAGTTCTGGTTCAAATAGCCCCCGAAATAGGCCGGATCGTCCGAATTCACCGTTGCCATCAGCCCTGCATCGAGCAACTGCCGCAGATTATGCTCGGCCAGCGTCTTGAACACGCACAGCTTGATGTTGGAGAACGGACAGACCGTCAGCGGCACGCGCTGTTCGGCCAGCCGCTTGACCAACGCGGGATCCTTCAAGGCCTGCACCCCGTGATCGATGCGCTCGGCCTTCAACACGTCCAGCGCACTCCAGATGTAGGCCGGCGGACCTTCCTCGCCGGCATGCGCGACCGCCCGCAGGCCATCCTGACGCGCCTGCGCGAATACCCGCGCGAACTTCTCCGGCGGATGACCCAGCTCGCTGGAATCCAGACCCACGCCGATGAACTTGCCCCGGTATGGGCGCGCCTCCTCGAAAGTCGCGAGTGCTTCGTCTTCGGACAAATGACGCAGGAAGCACAGGATCAATTCCGCACGCACGCCCAATTCCGACTGCGCCCGATCGCAGGCCCGGCGCAGCCCGTTGATCACCGTGCCCATCGACACGCCGCGCGCAGTGTGGGTCTGCGGGTCGAAGAACAGCTCGGCATGCACGATGTTGTCGGCCTTGGCGCGCAGGAAATAAGCCCAAGCCATATCGAAGAAATCCGCCTCGGTCAGCAGCACGCTGGCGCCTGCGTAATAGATATCGAGAAAACTCTGTAGATCGCTGAACGCATACGCCGCACGCAGCGACTCGACATCCGGATAGGCCAGGGCGACGTTGTTGCGTTTGGCCATCGCGAAGATCAACTCCGGCTCCAGCGAACCCTCGATGTGGATATGCAGCTCCGCCTTCGGCAGACCACGCAGAAAATCGGCAAGTTGTTCGGCAGACACAGCCATACGAGGTTCCTTTTCTTGGTATCGGGAGTCTGCCCGAATTCTGACCTAAAAAGCGGGCCGGTCCCAAGCGCTAAGGCGATGTTGCGCAACATGATCCACAACAGAAACCCCGGGAGTGTTGTGGACTTTCCCCACAGCGCACTGCGGCCCAGCCCGACCGACCGCCACCCCGCGCAGCGTCAGCATGACAGGCGACGCCTCCATGCGAACCACGGATGTACGGTAGACCCGGACGGACGGGACGCCATTCGCCGGCATGTGCAGCGCCAGCATGCTGACGGCGCGAACCGATTTCGTGTCGCGACGATGTCCATGGTCTGCGGGTCCTCGCAAGGTGCGGCGCACAAGGAAATCTGAGCCGCCTCCGCAGCGCTCTGAAACACGACGATGACCCTGAGGTACTGGGGCATCGAGAGCGTCGGCGATTAACGAGATGCCGATCAACAGCACGCTGATCAACAGCACGCTGATCAACAGCACGCTGATCAACAGCACGCTGATCAACAGCACGCTGATCAACAGCACGCTGATCAACAGCACGCTGATCGACAACACGCCGATCAACTGCATGCCACTCATGCTTACGCGATTTGTCCCAGAAGCTGCGCAGCCGCCTTGCTTGAGGGCGTCGAAATATCAATTTTTCTCATTTTTTCGTTTTTTTTCGTTAACAAATTAAGCGCTTGCGCCCTCTGCGTATCTCTTCTTTCTTTCATATCGTCAATTAATCTCCATTCCGCCCGCTGCCGGGTTGATCGATACGTGGCGAGTGCTAGAACGGAACTGCGGACGCAATCCGCCGGACACCACCCAACGGTTTCAATCACGTCCAGATGCAAAGGTCGAAACAGGGCGAAGCCGATTCGGAATTCAGAGGTGGCGACCGGAAGGGGCGGGGCAGTCGCAATGGAATATCCACACCACTATCGAAGGAGAATTGTCATGAACAAGCATCACTGTTCGATCAAGCCCGCCCTTCTGGCGGCAACCATCGCGGCAACCGTTCTGGCGTCGGTAGCCAATGGCCAGGCGGCGCCAAGTGCGGGCGGTTCCGGCACGGTCAAAGCCGCGCCGGAAGCCCAGGATCAGCGTACCCCCGTCGTGTCGTTGACCGAGACGGTCGGCGATCTCGGTATGGAGATTTTCGACGGCAAGACACCGCGTTACAGCATTGCCACACTGCCGAAGAATGTCGATCGCGCGATCGTCTACATCGATGTCGACAACCCCAACTGGAACACGAAGGAGACGCATGCCGCCCTCAAGCTCGCCAAGGACCTGAACTGGCCGGTGATGGCGGAAAGCAGCTCATGGGACGTGCCGCGCTTGCACGCTTTCCTCAAGGGGCACTTTCCGAGCATCAACACCGCTGGATTGCAGAATGTGGCGGTTCGGATTGGTTGGAACAAAGGCCGTGCCGTTGCAACCGACACCACGCAGTCAGAGGCTGCGGTCGAAGTGGGCAAAGATTATCTGGACACATCGGAGGGGATCGCTCTAGCCGAAAGCCTGTGGCGAAATGGAAGCCCCGATATGTCGAGCAGAGCGGGGCCGCAGTTTCCGACAGATGTGACTCCGAAAAACTACGCGATATTCGCCTGGGATGCCTATTTGCCAAAGCCATACGACAGACGTGGTCCTGACAACCAACGCTACTGGGTGCAGTTGAATACAGATGTCTTGAAAGTCTGGGCCTCGCACAACCCGGGTGGACTCCCGAAGTGCATTATTGCCTGGAAAGGCAGCACTCTTTCGGGCTTCGGCGGTGACTGGGTGCGAAACATTCAGAGCCAGTTCGGATCGGCGGTACCTGTGGCGGCGGGATCGCCGTTAAAGATCGGGAAAGGCTATATAGCGAGATATAACAATTACAAAGATCGTGCCAACCAATTTAAGTGCCAGCAAATCCTCATCACGGGCCACAGCCTGGGAGGCGGTATGGCCCAGACACACGGATACTACATCCGCCTCAAACGCCCGAACTTGGAAACCTACAACTCCGCGCGTGTCGGCAACACCCTCTGGGCCAAACAGATGAGGGTCACTTTTGAGACCGACAGAAGGACCGTGAGGCTCAACTGCAGAACCGGAGACCCAGTGGCGGGGGTGCCGACAGGACTGGAGAGCTTCGGGACTGATAAAGGTTGCAACCATTGGGGTCCAAAGAAGGCGTGGATTAATCCTTTTGGTAATCACAACTTGAATTATTGGATCAAGTAGTTCGGCCTTGTGGCTGATTCTGCGATTGACGATCAACGATCGTCCAACCGACGAGGCGGATCCCGGTCCGCCTCGTCTTCCGACTTGAAGCGCAGATGCTTCGAGTCGTCGGGTATCCGACGTTTCTGCGGTAACGCGCAACACCGGTACGCCCACCGTTCTATTTGAATTGCGGGCGTACCGATTCAATCGGCACAGAAGCGAAGGGATTGTGTCCTCCACGGTCAAATGCCTTCGATCAGTCGCCGCTGCGAGTCCCGCTCCATCAGCAACGCTTCCTCTCTCGCACTATCCACAATCAATGAAGGAGTATTGAGATATGAACGCAACAATCCGTTTGGGCCTGTCCTCCGTTCTGCTGATGGTTGCCGGTGGGCTCTCCGCCTATGCGCCGGCGGCCTTCGCGCAGACTTCACAGATCAGAAACGTAGGGATCACCGGTCGCTGTCTGACGTACGTCGACTTAGGCCAAACGTATAACTATGCCCGCAACGCGACTTGCAACGCCGGCGACGCTAAGCAGATATGGACTCAGGTACCGACTGCTGGTGGCTATTTCTTGCTTAAGAATGTCGCTACGGGCCGATGCTTGGCTAGCGCCCAAACTGCGCAGGGCTTGCAACTCAGAGTTTGCGATGCCGCTCTCTGGACCCATCAGTGGCAGAGGACCGCCACCGGGACGACGTTTTTCAAATCCCGCGCCAGCGGCCGTTATCTGTTCGCTTTAGCCGGCGGCAGTGTCGGCATCAGTGTTTCAACTGGCTCGGTTCAGACCTGGCAGTACTGAATGCGCAATACGGGGCGGATACGTCCGCCCCGTACCGCTGATCGCATCAACCGGGGGCAGGTTCATTTCGAGAGAGGTGAACCTGACCCTGATCGCAGGGCGTATCGATTCAATCGTTAACCGAGCGAAGAGATCGGGTTCTACGTGGTCAAACGCTACTGCGAGCCTCGTCTTGCAAATCTCGTTTCCGCTTTCGTCATATTCACAATCAACAAGGAGTATTGAGATATGAACGCAACCATCAAACTTGGCCTGTCGTCCGTTCTGCTGATGCTTGCCGGCGGGCTTGCCGCCTATGCACCGGCGGCCTCGGCGCAGACATCCACGCTCAAGAACGCACAGAACGGTCGCTGCCTGGCGGCAAATTCGACTGGCGTCACCGTCACTCAGGTGTGCAGCGGCGCCGCCATCTATCCCCAAGTGTGGACTCAGATTCCGTCAGGTTCCGCCTTTCTGATCAGGAATGCCGTTAACGGCCGTTGCCTGGACAACAACGCCGCAGGCAATGTCTTCACGTCCCCGTGCAATGCCGCCAGCGCAACCCAACGGTGGGTGCGAGTGAACGCCAGCGCCACGGCGGCGCGCTTCCGCTCCGTCGGCACCAACCGGTACTTGGGCAGCAGTTCAACTGGGGCTGTCTTCACCAATAATGTCACCGCGCCGGGTACGCCGTTCGTTTGGCTGTACTGAATATTGCGTGCGGGCTGAATAAGTCCGTTCAACATCGCTGAATATCAAACGGGGTCAGGTTCGTTTCGAGAGAAGCGAGCCTGACCTCGCGTGCTATGCGGCCATGGCGCTGCGGGTTCGGCAATCACGGCCGACCGGCTCAGCTGCCGCTCTCGCCAGCGCGCGAGGGTGCCGCGCTTTCATCTGCGATAAGGCTACGCGTGTCGTGCCGTGAACGGCTTTCACGAGCGGCACCCGATATCGAGCGTAGCGTTCGCGGCTCATTAGTTCGCTTTATCTGCGCCCAGCGCGCGCTTCTTGGATGTTTGCAGCTCCCGTTCCAATACGGCGGCTTCGTCCAATGCATGGCGTTGACGCAGCAGATCGATCAATGTCTCGATCGTGTCCAAGGTCGCCGGATCATCGTCGCCAAGCGTTCGGCGATAGCCGGCCAGGGCTTCGCGCAGTAGGGCTTCGGCCCGCACGGCATCGCCTTCCGCGCGCGTGATGTCCGCCAGTCTATGCAAGGAAGACAGTGTGTCTTCGTCCAGCTCGCCCAATACCCGACGCTGTGTCTTCAGCACCTTCTCCATCAGGGCTCTGGCTTTTGCGATTTCGCCTTTTCCCTCCAAGACGCTGACCAAGTCGTACATGCCGCCCAGGGTGCCGCGATTTTCGTTTCCCATCGCACGCCGCCATTGCGGCAACACATCGTGCGTGAGCAGCGCTTCGGCTTCTTCGAATTGGCCTCGGTCGCGCAGCAGCATCGCCAAATGGTATGCGAAGTCGCTCGTGTTGATGCGATTCTCGCCGAACAGCCGCCGATGCTGGGCGAACATGTCTCGCAACATGCGCTCGGCTTCGTCATATCGCCCTTTCCGTACCAGTAGTTTCGCAATATCGGCTTGGGTGTAGAGGACATCCTCATGATCGTCGCCATAAATCGCGCGCCTGCCCTCCAGCGCCCTCCGAAAATAGACCTCTGCTTCCGCAATCCGGTCCTGTTGCAGGAGCGTCCTCGCCAAAGTGGCGTTCAAGTCCGACGTCGTCGGATGCTTGTCCCCCAACAACCGCCGACTCGCTTCGACCGTCTCGCGTGCGAGCGCTTCCGACTCGCCGTATCGGCCTAACTGACGATACGTTGCGGACAGCGTATTTTTTGCCAAGAACATATCCGGGTCTCGGTTAGACTGCGTACTGCCCAGCATTCGACGAAACCCGTTCACCGATGCCTCCGCATACGGCAACGCGTCCTTGTGCTTTTCAAACTTATTCAGCGAGACGGCCAAATCGCGCGCCGAAAGCAGTGCGTCGCGATGATCGTTGCCCAGCGTGCGACGGCGCCGCTCGTATGCTTCCCGGAAGAGAGATTCGGCTATGCCATATTCGCCCTGATAAGACATACATCGTGCGGTTGCTGTGATCGATCGCAATGTGTCCGGGTGGTCGTTACCCAATACGCGCCGCAAGCCCGCCGTCGCCGCGCGAAGATCGGCTAGCCCTTCATCGTAGCGGGTCATCTCGCAGCTCAACTGGCCGCGTGCGTACAGCGAGACGAGCGTCAGCGGGTGGTTCCCACCTAGGAGCCGACGGCGCTGTTCCAGCGCCAAACGTTGCGGTTCGATCGCCGCCTTCAAGGCACCGAGCTTGAACAACGTGTCGGCGATGGTTTGTCGCAGCCGAGCCTGCAGCAACGGTGAGTCGCCGAAGTCCTGGTTGATCGTCGCTAATGCCGGCTGCAATGAATGCATCTGCAATTGACTGCGCGCCAGATCGGTCAGATTGACGCCTTCGAGCAGGCTCTCCAGTTGCTGCCTGCGCTGCGCTGCGGTCGTTGCATCGCCTTCGCGACCGACGCCTTGTTTTTGGAGTTCATCGATCAAGGCGTTTCGGAAGCTGAAACCCAGCGCGGCCGGGTCCATGGACTGCAGCCGCTTGACCTGGAAATCGGCGGCCATCTCCGCTTCGGTCGTGGCCTCGCGTGCGGCCTTCAGCGCATCTTCGGCGCGCACGAATCCGACCACGGCGGCGGCGGTCGCTGTCAGCAACGCCAACGTCATCACGCTGACCAGCGCGACTCCAACCCGATGCCGGCGCACGAACTTACGCACCCGGTACATCCGCGACGTGGGACGCGCTTCGACTGGTTGGTCGTTGAGCCAACGGCGCAGGTCCTTCTCCAGTTCCAGCACCGACGGGTAGCGGTCGTCCGGGTCGCTCTGCAGACACTTGCCGACG
>Ga0209175_10000794_pt1 | contig 16987 bp, 13 predicted proteins | sample JI91814C2DNA_FD_187506 | JGI IMG/M metagenome (GOLD analysis project Ga0209175, IMG submission 187506) | Wastewater effluent complex algal communities from Wisconsin, to seasonally profile nutrient transformation and Carbon sequestration -... | ecosystem: Engineered > WWTP > Effluent > Algae...
CGCCCCTGAGCGGCTCGATATAGTGATCCGACGTCAATGACGGGGGATCGAACGTGACGGCCTACCGTAAGCGCTTCGTCGGCGCAACGCTGCTTCCGAGGAATCTCTCCCCTCTTGATGTGGAGCAGGTCTTCCTGCTCTCCGAAGAAGAGAGCCAAGCCATCAAGGCATCTTTTCGATCCGCCAACCGACTCGGCGCAGCCATCCAGCTGCTTTTTCTTCGGGCGACCGGTCGCCCCATTGAAAAGGTTGCTGGACTCCCGGCCTCTCTGCTGAAGGCCACATGTTTTGCCTTGGGCATCAGCGAGACGTCGATCGCGTCGCTGAAGACCCTCTACAAGCGCCGTTCGACGCTGTACGAACACCAAGCATGGGCCAAGGAGCGCCTGGGCTTCCGCGATGCCGATGAGACGGTGTTCCGGCGTCTGATTGCTGTGCTTGCCGAGCATGCAAGCGCGGCGGTTTCTATCGACGAACTGGTGAGCCAGGGCGTGCTCTGGCTGTATGAAAACCGTTGGCTGAATCCCGGCGACCGCCCGATCCGTGACGCAGCGCGAGCAGCATTCGCGGCGATCGATGCCAAGTGCATCGCGGCAATGCACAAGGACGTGCTGCCTGCCGCGCGGGCCAAGGTCGTTTCCGCAATCTACGGGGTCCGCAAAGGCCGGGGCGGCTCGGTTCTCGAATGGTTGAGGCGAGCGCCAAAACGGCATGGGCCAAGTAGTCTGGCTGAGGTCTCTGAAAAAATCGCCTTCCTCAAGGGGCTTGGCGCGGACAAATGGGCACTCGAAGGCATTACGAGCGCAAGGCTGCATGCCTATGGGCAATCGGTCAGCAAGCGAGCGCCGTCGGACACGAAACGCGTCCTCGGCGATCAGCACGACCTGGAGATCGTCTGCTTCCTTCGCATGACATTGCTGGAGCTTACCGACGCCGCTCTGTACATGGCGGGGCGACGGGTCAACGACTTGACTCGCCATGCCGCGACACGGGTGGAGGCCAAGCAGGCGCGCGGGGTTCGACACTACCGTGATCGACAGGAGGAGATTCGAGTCATCGTCCACGACGACGAAACGCCCACCGAAAAGCGGATTCAATCCCTGAAAGAGTTGCTACCGAAGAACGAGCGCGAGGAGCAATACACCCGGGCAGCCTTGGTGCGGCAGTCACTGGTTGATGACGGCAAGCGCGTGGCCGCCGTGCTCAATTCGTTCGTTGGGCTGGAGGTTCAAGGGCCTGCCAGTGATCCGGCGATGAAGCAGATTGCGGCATTGAGGGATCTGCATGAACGCAAGCTCACTGAGCTTCCGAAGGACTTCGATGTCAATCTCGTCGATGCGACGTGGCGAGATCTCCTGCTGGACCCGGACCGGGCTCGTGCGCTCGCGGCATTCCGCGCCGCAACGCTGACCTCAGTACGCAAAGCGTTTCGCGCCGGCCGGCTTTGGATCGACCACAGCTCGGAGTATCGGCAGCAAGAGAGCCTGCTGATTCCGCCCGACCAATGGAAGAAGGAGCGCAGTCAACTGCTCAGTGCCTTGAGCCTGACGTTCGATCCAAAGCTCTATCTGGAGCGCCTGCGCGCCAACCTCTCGGTGGGCCTTCAGGCCCTGTCGGAGGCCGTCAAAGCAGGCAAGCTTGAGATCGATGACAACGGGATCGTCCGGCTGCCGGCCCTCAATGCGATCGACCAGGAACCGTCGGTGACGAGCACACGCGACGCCATGTTCAAGCTGATTGGCGACTCGCAGTTCAGCGACATGATCGTGCAGATGGACGTCAACGTCGGCTTCAGCGAAATCCTGCTGGGGCGCAAGGCTACTAGCATCCAGGAACTGCTCGGAACCTACGGTGCGTTGCTGGCCCACGGCACGGAGAACGATGCCAAGGGTGTTGCGGCCATGATCCCGGGCATTGAGGTCGCTCACATCAGCAGCGCAATGCGCGCGATGGAGGCACACGGGCGGCTGCGCAAGGCGAACATGCGCGTCGTCGAGTTCCAGCGCCAACACCCCATCGCGGCGCTTTGGGGCAACGGCGAGAAGGCGTCGGCCGACATGATGGCTCTTGACGCGTCCAAGCACCTGTTCAATGCGCGCATCGATCCGCGTCGTCGCACCTACGCGATCGGGCTCTACACCCACGTTCAGAATAGCTACGGCATCATCTATGACCAGCCTGTCGTGCTCAATGAACGCCAAGCCGGAGTCGCCGTTGATGGTGTTGAGAACTACAACATGAATCTGAGCGAGGACGGCCTACGTCTGTCGCTGCTCGCCGTTGATACGCATGGCTATACGAACGTGGCCATGACCGTGGCAAAGCTGCTGGGGTTTGACCTGTGCCCGCAACTGAGGAACCTTTCGGAGCGCAAGCTCTTCCTGCCCCGGGGTCTGGACGTGCCAGAAAACCTTTCTCGCATTGCTATGGAGAATGTGTCCGAGCGCGCGATCGTAAAAGGCTGGGATGAGTTGCTGAGGCTGATCGCGTCAATTCGCACCGGGCGGGTCTCAGCCAAGACGGTGTTAGAGCGGCTCGGCAGTGCCGCGCAGGGAGAGCTGATGCACAAGGCCGCCGACAGCCTTGGTCGGCTGCTGCGCTCGCTCTTTTTGTGCGACTTCCTGAGCAACCAGGACTTCCGGCGCGAAATCCACACGTTGCTCAATCGCGGCGAGTCCGTTCACCAATTGCAGCGAGCCGTGTTTCATGGCCGTGTGATGCCGGATCGTGGTCGGCGGCGCGACGAGATGATCGCTATCTCCGGCGCCCATGCCCTGCTCAGCAACATCGTGATCGCTTGGAACACGAAGAAGATGCAGGAAGTCGTCGATCGCTGGAGGGCCGAAAAGCACCCCATCGAAGACGTGTGGATCCGCCGCATGGGCCCGGTGCACTTCGGCAACGTTAACTTCGGCGGCACCATGATGTTCGGCATCGAGAAATTTGCCGACGCACTTCTTCAGAAGCCTATTGCGAGGCGCCGCGCATAGTAGCGGGCAATGGCCGAATGGCGAGCTACGCCCCCGTTCGCGGCACCGGCCAACCTGGATTTTCAGCCGGTGGCAGAAACTGAAAGCGGGACTCCGTGCACGAAGCCCAGACCATCGCTTTTTGACCTGATTTCGTAAGTCATTGATTCATATAAAGAGAAACCGAGAAAGCGGGACTCCGTGCACGAACCCCAGACCTTCGTTGCGGAACATGTGTCAGCAGCTGTCGGCAATGCAAGGGGGCAATTTCAGGAGTTTCAATCGACCCTGGATGCCGCCACCTGGTAGGTGTTCTTCGACAACGGAGCCTGGATTTTCACGAGCGCCTCGACTATGGCTCCATCTTTCCGCTCTTCTTGCGAGGAGCCGGGCGCGCCTTCGCGTTGGGCTGCACTGTGAGGCGCTCGACCATGCCCTGAAGCGTCTGGGCTTCCGCCTGGGCGCGAATCGTCGCTTGCTGAGTCTCGCCAAGCTGCCGCTTCAAGGCTTCCACCGCGTGTTGCAGGTCGCCTTGGGTCTCTTGGGCTCGTTGGAGCGCAGCCTTGGATGTGTTGGCCTCGAATTGCATGCGCGTGGTGACCTGGGCATGCTCCAGCGAGCTTTGGCGTTCTCGCGTCTCCGCGTCCGCAAGCTTGCCGCGGAGGGCTTCGGTGGCGCGGTCCGCTTTGGCGCGCGCCTGCCGTTCCTGGTCAATTTCCGTGAGCGATCGACGCTCGGCTGCCGCCGCCCGCTCCTGGGCGGCATCGGCAGCCTCCCGTGCCTTGGCCAGGTCGGCGCTGAAGGCATCCTGCTGCCTTTGCTGCTGAATCCGCGTTTGCTCCAGTTGCGCCTGAAGTTCTTGGGCGCGAGCCTGAGTCGCAGCGTGGCTGCGCCGTTCCGCTTCAAGAGAGGCCTGAACGGCGCCCAGCTCTTCGTTCTTCTGTTCCAGCTCCAAGCGTAGCTTATCCATTGCACTACGGCCATCCAGAACCGCCTGTTCGGCAGCCGCCTGCCCCAGTTGAGCGCGATCGGTCTCGGCTTGCAACTCCAAGCGAGCCGCCGCCAGTTCACTCCGCGCGGCTTCGCTGGCCTGGCGCCAGAGGCCGGCGATGGCCTCGGCCGCCAGCGTTTTGATCTCCTCCGGCAGGTCCGGATGCTGGATGTCGATGCGCGCGTTGTGACGCAATTCGTCCCAAAACTTGCCAACTTCCTCGGTGGGCACGTTCATCGAGCCACGCCGCACGTACTGATAAAGCTTGTTCGCGGTCGGCGTGACACCGTACCGAAAGAACAGTAGCGCGCAGACCTCGCGGTACAACGCCCGCGTGTCGCTGAATTTGGCTTTCAGCGCCTCGACCTCCACCAGAAGTTCGGATTCAGTACTCATTCGTTGATATTACGACGTAATACGTTGGATTTCTAATCATGATTGGTGAACATTTGACATTACCTCTATAGTGTCAAAAATAGTCAAAAAGGCCGGTATGACAAATGCGTGAGTCCAAAAAGACTGGTTCAGGGACGCAACTGGTGTCCGCGCCGGCCATGCTCGCCCCTCTCGGAAAAACGATAGCTATCGACTCGCTGTCTGGCCGAGCCGGCACGAATCGTTCACATGCAGGCCATCAGCAGATCGCGGCAGCCACGGATCAAGAGGCAGTTCTGGCGTGGTTGGCCCGCTTCGCCGACACACCCAACACGCTGGCGAATTGCCGGCGAGAAGCTGAACGACTGCTCCTTTGGAGTGTTGGCGAACGACGCATGCCCGTTTCTTCTTTGACCCACGAGGATTTCCTGGTGTATCGGCGCTTCCTGGCAAACCCAACGCCGGCAGAGCACTGGGTGATGCCGCCTGGCCGGAAGCTACCACGCGGCGATCCGCGCTGGCGACCGTTTGCCGGGCCCTTGTCAGAAGCCAGTATTCGTCAAGCCATGGTTGTACTGAACTCGATGCTTTCCTGGCTTGTGGAGGCCGGCTATCTGGCGGGGAATCCTTTGGCGCTGAGCCGCAAACGGCGCAAGGCTCCACCACCTCAGGTGTCGCGCCTCCTGGAATCAGACCTTTGGGCGACGGTGCGCGAAACCATCCTGGCGCTCCCGCAGGAGACGCCACGCCAGTGCGCCGTCTATGCCCGTGCAAGGTGGCTCTTCAGTCTGTTCTTCCTCGGCGGCTTGCGTATCTCCGAGGTCGTGGGCAACGGCATGGGCGATTTCTTCATGCGCTCCGACGCCAAGACTGGGGAACAACGCTGGTGGCTGACGACGCTAGGCAAAGGCGATAAACATCGCCTGATACCGGCAACGACGGAGCTGATGGTTGAGTTGATGGCCTACCGCAGCTCTCTCGAACTGACCGATCTTCCGCAACCCGGCGAGCCCTCCCCACTGCTCTTTCCCGTCGCTTGGCGGCGCTCGACACATCCGGCGCCGGCGTGGCCAGAGCCTATGACGAGAGCTGCCGTTCACGGCATTGTCAAAGCAGTGTTTGATCGCGCCGCTGACCGTTGGCTTGAGCAAGGCCGCGGCGAGGCCCAGGCCGATAAGTTGCGAGCCGCTTCGTCGCATTGGCTTCGGCACACCGCTGGCTCGAATTTGGCCAATGGCATCGAACTTCACCATGTGCGCGATACCCTGGGACATGCCAGCTTGTCGACGACGAGCATCTACGTGCATGGCGAGGACGACGCGCGGCATGCAGCCGTCAGCCGAGTCCACCGCATCAGTTGGTAGGCCTAGCGTAGGCGATATTCACCCGGGGACCCGTAATCGACGTCCCGGGTGCCCAGGGCTACTGCTGGATGTGAGCCAATGAGGGCAACTCCGCTGCCACCCTGTCTCTTGGATTCAAGCGCCGATAGCGAGCCGGGCGGCTCAACGCCGCTTGACTTGGCGCAGGCCTCCTTTAGGCGGGGGCACGGGCGGGCGGGCGGCTGGGGTAGCAGTCGCGTACGGCTCGGCCAAGGTCTCCAGGATCGGGCAGTCCGGTCGCTCGTCACCATGGCAGCAGTGGACGAGGTGTTCGAGCGTCGCTTTCATGAACTGCAACTCCTGGAGCTTTGCGTCGAGCTCGCGGATGTGTGCCGATGCGAGGTTTTTGACCTGACGGCTGGGGCGCCGCAGGTCTTGCCATAGGCTCAGCAACTCGCGGATCTGATCGATCGAGAAACCCAGGTCGCGGGACTGGCGGATGAACTGCAGCGTGCGCACCTCCTTGTCGGTGTACTGCCGGTAGCCCGCCTCGGTCCGCAGGGTGTTGGGGAACAGACCAACGCTTTCATAGTGCCGGATCATCTTGGCCGAAACGCCGGATGCCTTGGAGGCCTGACCAATGTTCATGCTGGTGTCCATTCAACCCTCAGTCGGGTAACTCCCCATTATTTTGCGCCTTCCCACCGTGGGAAGGTCAAGGCCTTGGCCCATGCCTCTCTTCTGCCGGCATGGCCGCCGCAACCCGCTGCTTGACATTGCCATCGTGGGAGGGTTGAAACTAAGCTTCACTTGATGCCTCTCTTGGAGATTCACATGATCAGCTTCGAAGTCAACGACATGACCTGTGGCCACTGCGTCAACACCATCACCAAGGCGCTGAAGGCGGTGAACATGGCTGCCAACGTTCAGATTGACCTGAGCCGGCACCTGGTGCACATCGAGCCCGACGATCTCGACATCAATGAACTGGGTGAAGCCATCAGGGAAGCTGGCTACACACCCCAGCCGGTGGGGATCAGCAGCGCGCCTGCTGCGGAGCCCAGCTCAGGCGGATGCTGTGGCTGCCGTTGAGCCGCGCGCCTGCTGGGTAAGAGATTGCGTTGCGGCTTGATTTGCCGCAAGTGGAGGGTCGGCCGTGATTCCTGAAAAATCCGCAGAAATCAGCCTAAGCTATTGATCCAGAAAGAGTTATTGCTTATCCAACGCTACGCTTTGCACGCTTGGATTTGGCTGGCACAACGGGCTTGAACTGCTCGACTAGACTGCGCAGGGTGTCGGCTTCTGCCTTGAAGTGTGAGGCCTGCTGCTGTGCGGCTTGAAACTGCTGGCCCTGGCCATCCAACGCCACAGTGAGGTTCTTGACCGCCGTCTTGGCGGCTTCCAGTTCGGCGCTAATCCGGGTGTTGGCTGTGATGAACTCCAACGCCTTGGCCTGACCCTGCCCCTCGGTTTCGGCAAGCTTTGTACGCACACCCTCCAATTGCTTCTCAGTCGCAGCCCGCGCCGCACGTTCCTGTTCGATTTCACGCAGCGCCCGGCGTTCGGCGCCCGAGGCGCGCTCGTTAGCGGCCTCGATGGCTGCGCGGCCCTTTTCCAGTTCAGCGCTGAAGTCGGCCCGGATACGCTCCTGCTGGTCTTGCAACTCGCCGACCTGGCGCTGCAGCGCTTCCGTGCGCGCCGATGTGGCCGCGTGCGCCCGTCGCTCACTCTCAAGGTCCGAGCTGCGCGAATGCAGTTGGGCCGCAACATCTTCCAGACGCCCCTGCAACTCCTGCACGCGAGTATCCAGCCCGCTGGAGCGGTCACGCTCAAACACCAGATCTGCCAGCGCCTTTTCTGACTCGGCCTGAGCTTCCACACGTACACCAGCCAGTTCTGTCCTGGCCAGCTCGGTGGCCTGGCCCCAGAGCGTCTGCACAGCATCGGCTGCGGCAATTTTGAGTGCTTCGGGCAGATCAGGGTGGTCGATCTGCACCCGTGCTTTGCTGCGCAGTTCGTCCCAAAACTTGCTCAACGCGTCTGCCGGGGCGCTCATCGAGCCCTTGCGCACGTACTGGTAGAGCTTGCTGGCCGTGGGCGTGATACCTACGTGCACTCCGAAGACGACGCGCGGCACGACGCCACGTCCAGCGCCCATCGTGCGGGTTGGTCAGTTGGTGACGGACGATAAGCAAGGCCATGCCGTTTGTGCCGAGCGTTGCGCGTCGCGCGTCGTCATGATGCAGGCCAAGCAATCCAGCCCAGCATCGAACTGCCCAAGATGAACCCGCCGAAGACAATCCGATACCAGCCGAAGACGCTGAAATCGTGGGTCGACACGTAGCGGATCAGCCACCGAATGCAGATGAGCGCGCTGACGAAGGCCAAGGCCAAGCCGACGCCGAAGACAGGCAGATCTGCGGCGTCAAGAGCATGTCGCTGCTGCCACAGCGAATAGCCAGAAGCTGCGAACAGCGTGGGGATGCCGAGGTAGAAACTGAACTCGGTGGCCACCGTACGGGGCAGACCAAACAGCATCGATCCGATGATGGTGGCACCGGACCGGCTGGTACCCGGAATCAGCGCGGCGCATTGCAGCAGTCCAATGCGCAAGGCATCCCCTGCGGTCAGATCATCGACGGTTTGCACCCTCGATGTCTGCGTTGATGGGCGCAGCGTCCTGTGCCTGCGCTCTACCCACAGGATGATGAGCCCGCCGACCACGAAAGCGACGGCCACCGGAATCGGGTGAAACAGCTTGGCCTTGACAAACGAGCCCAGCAGCAGGCCCACAATCGCTGCAGGCAAGAACGCGATCAACAAGTGTGCGGCGAAACGACGTCGAGCGGGGTCGGTGCCGAAGTCTGCCACCGTGGCCGCAAGCCGCTCACGGTAGTGCCAGACGACGGCCAGAATCGCCCCCGCTTGAATCGTGATCTCAAACACCATTGCAGCATGGCTGTCGAAGTTCAGCAATGAAGAGGCCAGGATCAAATGCCCGGTCGAAGAGATGGGCAGGAACTCGGTCAGGCCCTCAACGATGCCCAGAACCGCAGCCTTGATCAGCAAGAGGAAATCCAGATTATTCATTGCGGCGCTCATCCTTGGCTGAGCGGGCGAGGCTGGAAAAACAGCGCACCGATGACCAGCAGGACGGCCCCGCAACTGATGCCGATGTCGGCGACGTTGAAGGCGGGCCAGTGGTGGTCCCCCCAGTAAAGATCGATCCAATCGACGACCGCACCTCGAGCGACGCGATCCACCATATTGCCCAAGGCCCCGCCAAGAATCAGTCCATAACTGACCCGTTCAAGCAGTGCAGTGCCAGGGCGGCGAATCATCAGCACCAAGACGACGGCAGCGACCAGCGCAAGCGCGATGAAGAAGCCGCGCTGCCAACCACCGGCGTCGTGCAGGAAACTGAAGGCGGCCCCTCGGTTCAAAACATGCACGATATTCAGTCCCGGCAGCACCGCATGCCACGCGCCCAACTCGATGAGGGCGGCGATGGCGGCCTTGGTAAGCACGTCGCCGAGCAGCACCGTTGCCGCGAGGACGAACGCCCTTCGAATACCCCGCTCAGTCGGCATGAACGGGCTCGTCTTGCTTGGCGCGCAGCAGCCGCAGCCCGTTGAACACGACCGCCATGCTGGCGCCCATGTCCGCCAGAATCGCCAGCCACAAGCCGGCGTGACCGGTGAAGGCCAGCACCATGAAGACAAGCTTGGTGCCGATCGCGAAGGCGATGTTGGCCTTCAGCACGCCACCCACGCGCCGGGAGAGCTGAATGAACTCCGGCAGCTTGCGCAGGTCGTCCTGCATGAGCGCCACATCGGCCGTCTCGATGGCGGTGTCGGTGCCGGCGGCGCCCATGGCAAAACCGATGCTCGACTTGGCCAGCGCCGGCGCATCGTTGACGCCGTCGCCCACCATGCCCACCGGCCCTCGCGCGGCCAACTCTTCGATGGCGGCCAGCTTGTCCTGGGGCAGCATCTCGGCACGAACGTCGGTGATCCCGACCTGCGCGGCGACGGCTTCTGCCGTCTTGCGGTTGTCACCGGTCAGCATCACCGGCTCGACACCCAGCCGCCGCATCTCGGCAATGGCCCGCTTGCTGCTTTCGCGCACCTGGTCCGCGACTGCGAGCACCGCCAAAGCCTCGTGCGCCGTGGCCAGCACGACAGCAGTCTTGGCCTCAGCCTCCAGCCGTTCCAGCACTTGCCGAACCTGCGGGCCGGCGACGCCGAGGTCCGCAGCGAGACGATGGTTGCCGATGTAGTAGGTCTGGCCGTCGATGTCGCCCTTCACGCCTCGGCCCGCGAGCGCTTCGAAATGCTCGACCTTCGAATGACGGTTGTCACCGTAGGCGCTGACGATGGCGGCTGCCACTGGATGCTCGGACAGACCATCCAGGCTGGCGGCAATGCGCAGCACTTGGGCCTCGGGCATGGCGCCCAAAGGCACCGTGTCCGTCAAAGTGGGTCGGCCCAGCGTCAGCGTGCCGGTCTTGTCCAGAGCGACCGAGCGCAGCAGGCGTCCCTGTTCCAGATACAGCCCGCCCTTGACCAGGATGCCGCGTCGTGCGGCGGCGGCCAGGCCGCTGACCACCGTCACCGGGGTTGAAATCACGAGTGCGCAGGGGCAGGCGATGACGAGCATGACCAGCGCCTTGTAGAGCCAGTCGAACCAGGGCTGACCGAATGCCAGGGGAGGCACAACCGCAATGGCGATCGCCAGCGCAAATACGGCAGGGGTGTAGATGCTGGCGAACTTGTCGACGAAGCGCTGAGTCGGCGCGCGCTGGCCTTGAGCTTCCTGAACCGATCGTGCAATGCGGTCCAGCGTCGTGTCACCCTTGCGGGCGCTGACCTGAAACTCCAGCGTGCCGCGCTCATTGATCGTGCCCGCAAAGACGGTGTCGCCCGCTTTCTTCTCCACCGGCATGCTCTCGCCGGTGATGGGCGCCTGGTTCACCGACGAAGCACCGGAGACAACCACTCCGTCGAGCGCAATGCGCTCACCGGGACGCACGCGGATTACGGCCGCCATAGGCACAAGGTCCGCCTTGACCTCTTGCCACTGACCATCCGGTTGACGGACCAGCGCTGTCTCCGGCGCCAAGTCCATCAACTGTCGGATCGCGTTGCGCGCACGATCAAGACTCAGTGCCTCAATCATCTCGGCAATGCCAAACAGCCAAATGACCACGGCCGCCTCGGGCCACTGTCCAATCAGGGCCGCGCCGATGACGGCAATCGTCATCAGCAGGTTCATGTTGAGGGCGCGTGTCTTCAGTGCGATCCAACCCTTCCTCAGGGTCGAGACGCCGCCAAGCGCGATGGCCGACAAGGACATGGCTATCACGGCCCAGGATGCATCTCCGTATCCTGCGAAGCTGAGGCCTTCAGCTCCCAGTGCGAGCGCGCCAGCGACGCCCATTCGCGTCCATTGCGCCCATGAAATGCCAGGTTTGAAGTCGCGCGTGACGGCGGGGCTTGCACCGGTGTTGCTGCGCAGCAGTGGCGCCATGCCCAGCCTGTCAATGGCGGCCGTGATCGGTGCCGGGTCGGGCAGGTCGTGGCTGACGGTCAGCGTGCGCGACATCAGGTTGAACTGGAGCGAGCGCACGCCCGACATGCCTTCGAGCGCTTTGCGAAGCAGGCCCTCCTCGGTCGGGCAGTCCATCTTCTCGATCAGGTACACAGCTTCGCCGGTGCTTGCCGAGCCAGCTTCGCGTTCGACCGTCGCCTGCATGCCGATGTCCTTCAGCGCCGCGAGAATCGGCTCGGCCGACGGCAGGCGGTGCCGGGCTTCGAGCCGGCGGTTGATCAAGTCGAAGTCGAGGCGGTCAATGCCGTCGACGCTTCCGAGGCGCTTTCGGATGAGCGCTTCTTCCGTCGGGCAATCCATGTTCTTGATCAGCAGGCGCGTCGTGTTGCCAAGCTCCGAGACCGTCCTTGCCGGCTCCGGAGGGTCCGGCACCTTCGAAGCGGAACCCGGGGCTGCACCCAGTTCGCCCAGGGTCGCGTTCATGCCGATCTCGTGCAGTGCCGCCAGGATGGAATGTGCTGAACTCAGCTCGTGGGCCACCGCGAGCCGCCGGCCCTTCAGGTCGAAGTCGAGCTGCCTGATGCCTTCGATCAGCCCGAGGCGCTCGCGTATGGCGGCTTCCTCAGATCGGCAGTCCATGTTCGGAATCGAGAACTGGTCGCGTCGCGATACGCATCCGCCACCAGCGTCGGGTAGGTTCGTGGAGCATGATGTACTGGCGGCCAAGACAGAACCCGAATCCGCTTCCAAAGCCGTTGCCTGCGCGGCACCGTCGAGTGATGCGTGCATGCCGATCTCGTGAAGCGCTGCCAGGATAGGTTCCGCCGTCAAAAGGTGGGTCACCGCGAGCCTGCGGGCTTTCAGGTCGAAGTCAATGTGTTGGATGCCTTCCAGCCGTCCGAGCCGCTCTCGAATCGCAGCCTCCTCAGAGCGGCAGTCCATGTTCGGAATCAAGAACTGGTCAAGGCGCGCACTACGTTCTGCGGAGCGGTCACCCCCGTCGGTTGCACATGCCGTGCAGCCAGAGATGGCGGTAGTTGAGCTTGTGTTGTTCATGGCAATGCCTCAAGGTCGATGCGGGGATTGGAAACCATAAAGTTGCTGCAGAGTCAAGCGGTGCCCTCAATCCGGCGAGGTCATTCGCTTTGCTTCCAACTTGGTCAGCGGCCCGCCGGGGCCGTTCGCTCGATTTCGCGTGCCGCCTTGCTCGCTTCCTCAAGGATCTCGCGGCCACCGTTGCCGGCGATGATCGCCACCACGATGCCGAGCACAAGGTCAGGAAGGTTCGATCCACATGACATCACCAGGACGCCAGCGAGAACGATCGCGCCGTTGACCAGCGAATCGTTGCTGGTGAAGATGGCAGAGGCCTTGAAGTTCACGTCGTCGCCGCGATGCCGCCGCAGCAGCCGGAGGCAGACGATGTTCAGCGCGGCATTCAACGCGGCCGTCGCGATCATCGCAGCGCCCAGGGGTTCCTCGCCGCCGAAGAAGCGGCGCAAGACCTCGATGAACAACAAGACTGCCAGACCAATCAGAAGCCATCCGGAAAGGCGAGCCGCTCGGACCTTGATCGCGGCGGCACGGCCGACGGCATACAGGCTGACCGCATACACCGAAGCGTCCGCCAGATTGTCCAAGGCCGCGCCCAACACCGCCGTCGACGCCGCCCAGGCCCCTACGCCCATCCCGACTGCACATTGCCCCAAGTTGATCAGAAGCACTTGCCACAGAATGCGGCGATCCGCTGCGAGGCCCGCGTCGAGATCGTGTTTATCGTCTTCACCCATACATACCCTTTTCTCTTATGCGCTCCGCAGCCGACGGCCCTGACCGGATTTGCGCCGACTTGCCACGTCCCGCCTGCCGGTCACGTCGTTCTCGCCAAGCTGATGAGGTAGTCCGCTACAGCCAGCGACCGCTCGTTGGAGCCGGCCATCGACCCAGAAGTCAGCCATCGGCCGTTGACCCCGATTGAGGGAGTGCCTTCAAGCTTGTATCCGGTCATCAAGGAGGAGGCCTGCTTTGCCTTGCTTGCCACGCCGAACGAGTCCAGGGTCTGCAGGACCGTCTTTGCATCCGCGCCATTGCGGGCGACGAATTCGCCAATCTCCTTCGGCGTGTCGAGAGCCTGCCGCTCCGAATGGATGGCATAGAACACCTTGCGATGCAGTTGCTCTACGAGTCCGAGCGCTTCCAACGCGAAGTACAGGCGTTGCTGGATCACCGCTGACGCACGAAATGCCACCGGAATCCGACGAAAGAGCACCGCGGGGGGGAGTCTCTTTTGCCACGCGTCGAGGGCAGGTTCGAATGCGCTGCAGTGACTGCATCCATAAGCAAAGAACTCCAGAACCTCGACTTGCGAGGGATCCCGTGTGGGTTGCCGTTGCGACAAGGTTGCGTAGTGCTGGCCCTCCACGAAGCGATCCTGTGCGAGCACGGCCGCGGGCATGGAAAACGCGCCAGAGGCGATAACGAGAAAGTGACGACGATCCATATGCTTGATCCTTCCAAAAAAGTTGATTGCGAGGGAGACATTCCGCAGCCTTGCGCCCAGGCCCGTTTCAGGCTTCAAAGTGACCCTAGTGCTGCCTTGATTTCATCGACGGTCAGAACCTCCGACAGCACGATCGGAGGTCGACCGGGTACATAGAACGCGTAGACGGGAACGCCGCTGCGCCCGAGTTGATTCAGTGCCTTCGTGATTTCTGGATCGCGCCGCGTCCAGTCGGCGCGCAAGGTCACTACCTTGTGCTCGTCGAGCGCCGTCAGAACCCGTGCATCGCCCAGCACGGTCAGCTTGTTGAATTGGCAGGTCACGCACCACGCCGCAGTGAAGTCCACAAACACCGCTTGGCCGCTGGCCAGCCGGGCCTGCAGTTCGTCTTCCGACCATGGGCTCCACCGCGCCGAGGATGTGCCCAGGGCCGAGTGCGGCGATGACGCAGCCGAGGACGCCAGTAGGCCGCTGCTCCAACCAGCGATCGCCAGGATGCCAGCGGAGAGCACGCCGCCCAGCAAGCGGGCCAGGCCACGAAACGTCAGCGACCAGCACAACAAGGCCAGCGCCAAGGCCGCACCGAGCACGGAGATCACGGCGTCTACATTGGCCTGTTGTCCCAGAACCCACAGCAGCCAAAGCACCGTGGCGAACATCGGAAAGGCCAGGGCCTTGCGGAACGTCGCCAGCCATGGACCCGGCCGGGGCAGCACACGCGCAAACCCGGGCCAGAAGCAGGCGGCCAGAACGGGCGCGGTCATGCCCAGGCCGAGCGCGACGAAGACGAACAGGGCTTCGGCGGTGGGCAAGCTGACGGCCAACCCGATCGCTGCCCCCATGAAGGGGGCCGAGCAAGGCGAAGCCACGATGCCGGCCAGCAGCCCCGACAGGGCCGAGTTCATGATCGGATGCCGCAGTTGACGCGACGCGAAGCTGTCCGGTAGCACCTGGCCGAACTCGAACATGCCCGCGAGGTTCAGGCCGATCAATGTAAAGAGCAGCGCCAGGACCGTCACTACGAGCGGCGATTGGAGCTGGAAGCCCCATCCCAACTCCTGACCCGCAGCACGAAGGCCAAGCAAAAGCGCGCCGAGCAATGCGAAGGTCAGCACCACCCCACCGGCATAGGCCAGCCCGGCCAATCGATGCCGTTCGCCCGTCTCCTGTGAGCGCGCGACGGCAAAGACCTTCAGCGCGAGCACGGGAAACACGCAGGGCATGAGGTTGAGAAGCAAGCCACCCACGAACGCACCGAACAGTGTCAGAACCAGGCTCACGGCCGTTGTGGGTGTCGTGGCTGCCGCGGACGGTGCCCGTGGCGTCGTCGACGGCGAGTCTTCCACCGGGCCGGCCGCATGCATCGACTCGATCGGCGTGGGCGGCGGCCAGCGGCCCGCAATGGGCGCCTCGAACTCAAGCGCCGGTGATCGCGGCGAGGTTTCGGGGCCCCGTGCCACCAGCCATCGCATGGTGGCCGGACTCTCGACACGATCAGGCGCGACCGGCATGCGTGCCGTCCAGATCCCGTCCTCCCAGCTCTGCGCCCAATCCCTCTCCTGCACCGCCGAATTTCTGGCCACTTGAGGCGTGATGGGGAACAGGCTCAACATCTGCCCGCGCCAGTCCTTCGGCAGGCCATCGACACGAACCACAAGAGTGCGTCCCTCATCCGCGAGTTCTGTACCTTGGGGGCCAGGGAGTGCCACCGCAGCCGCTTTGCGAGCGGCCTCGAACCGCGACGCCGGCATCGTGGAGGCCGCTTGGGCGGGCACTGCGAGCGTGTGGTTGACGTCCTGCGGCATGCAGACATTGCTGCAAACCAGGAGCTTGGCTTGCATGCCAATGTTCACGACCCCGTCCGTAGGACGCTGGAAGTCGCTCGCCACCTGCACAGGCACCAGCAGCACAATCGTGCCGTCGTAGCCGTAGTTCGTCAGTGGCCCGAGCGGAAACTTCTTGGGCAGCGGCCACACGATGTCACCCGCGGTCAAACCGCTGGGCAGGTTCCACTGCAGACGGGTAGGCAGGCCGCTGTCGCCGGGGTTTTTCCAGTAGGTGTGCCAATCACCATGGTGCTTGATCTGCAGGCCAAGCCAGAAGGACCGGCCGGGCACGATACCGTCCGACGCCTGAACCAGCAGTTCCGTGCTGACCGGGTCCGACTTCAGCAGCCTGTCGAGCAGTTGCGACTGTGCCGAGAAGGCCGGTAAAAGGGTGGCGCACGCGGTCATCGCGATACCGATCAGGGCTCGCCTGAGGCCCGCAACGCGTGGCAGTGTGAATGGGAATCTCATTGACTTCTCGTTGGAAGTGAACCATCGCGCCGATATCAATCGCAATGGTCTGCGTCGCGCACCGGTTGGCGGAAATGGGTCAAGCGCCAATTGGGTGACGAGCAAGGCGCCGCTTGATACAGCGGCGAGCTGTTCCTTCTGCCGCAAGGACTACAACTATGCGGTTCCGGATCACTGACGGGAGGCCAACACCCGGCAAGATCGCGTAGAGCCGGAACAGATGCGACAGGGCTAGGTTTGGACCGCCCTGTTCACCATCGCGGTCGCTCGGGTCGACTCGCGATGATGGAGCGCAATGGGGCAGACGCTGTCGCCGAGCCAGCCGTGGACTCGTTGCCGGGGAGATTGGGAACGGCGCCCGGCGGCAAGCCGAAACAGGTCGATTGACAGCAGTCGGCGTCATTCGGCCCCGTATCGGGGCTCCACGCAGGGTGGCATGACCCGTGGTTGGTCAAGCCCATTCCCTGGCATCCGTCGCAGATCGATTGCGCGACCCTGTCCGGGCATCCATCAAGACGCGCAGCGGAGGCAGGGTGTGTCGCCAGTAACAGCAACGCGACGAGGATCAGGAGAATGATGCGCACGCCAAAATTTTGCCGGTCGACCAAGGCAGGCAGGTGCCTGCTCGTGCCCCTGGAAAGGACCACCGGCGGCCAGGTCGCCGGCATTGGAATATCCGTCGACGGCTGGTCGAGTTGAAGGACTGACCTTGCATGTTCAGCCATGCTATGCCTCATGCTTGGCCGAAGCTACGAAGTTTCTTTCGGCTAGCCTGGTCGCGGCTGTCCACGTCTGAAATGCTGATCACAGTGAGATGCAAACTGCATGCGGCATCGGGGCGGGCGGCATCAGTTTCGCAGGAGGACCTGATCTTGATGGAACGATTCTGTAGAGTGCTGTTCATGACGATGTCCACGCGATGACCGCATTGGAAATCATAAAGTCGCTATAGAGTCAAGTGCCGCGTTTTCCTGGATTGCGGG
>Ga0209175_10000796_pt1 | contig 16975 bp, 11 predicted proteins | sample JI91814C2DNA_FD_187506 | JGI IMG/M metagenome (GOLD analysis project Ga0209175, IMG submission 187506) | Wastewater effluent complex algal communities from Wisconsin, to seasonally profile nutrient transformation and Carbon sequestration -... | ecosystem: Engineered > WWTP > Effluent > Algae...
TTATACTCTGGCATTGTGCGAATAGGATATGCTCTAAGAGGTTAGTTCCTTTTATACCAGAGTTTATTAATGCATTAGAGCGACATGGTCATCTTTCATTGTCGCAAGAAGTGAGGACCAAATTATTAACTATTAGTCCAGCTACCGTAGATCGACTATTAAAACTTGAGCGGCAAGATAAGAAGAAAGGGATTTGTACAACTCGTAGTGGCAGTCTTTTAAAGAAGCAAATTCCAATTCGAACTTTTTCAGATTGGAATGAAATTATACCAGGCTTTATGGAAGGTGACCTGGTGGCACATTGTGGAGATACTGTTAGCGGTTCATTTCTTAACACTTTGGTATTAACAGATATTGTTAGTGGTTGGACAGAATTTATGCCTTTATTGTGTAAAACAGAGGCAAATGTTCTTGAAGCTCTGCAAATAGTACAGGAAATATTACCATTTCCTATATTAGGTATAGACACAGATAATGGTAGCGAATTTATAAATTATGGTTTATTAGAATTTTGTAATAAACAACATATAACTTTTACTCGCTCCAGGGCATATCGCAAGAACGATCAAGCTCATGTCGAAGAAAAAAACGGTTCAATTGTTCGTCGATTAATTGGTTATGATCGATACGAAGGTGTAACCGCATGGCATACACTGACTGAATTATACAGCGTTATTCGCTTATATGTAAATTATTTTCAACCGTCCTTAAAGTTAATTTATAAAAACAGAGAGGGAGCTAAAGTAGTCAAACAATATGACAAAGCTAAAACTCCTTATCAACGTTTGACTGACTGCACATCTTTAACTAAAGAAGACAGAGACAAGCTTGTTGAGCAATATAATATTTTAGATCCACTTAAGCTATTGTGCGAGATCCAACAAAAACAAGAGGAGCTGTGGAAATACGCGTGGAAAGGTGCGGAAGATACCAGTCAAACTATCGTAGCAGCAGATGATCTAGTAAAAATGGAGATAGACACTATAGACTCTTTAGACAAGGAAGACTCAAGTAACCTAGTTATTCTAGAACATTATAAAAGTATTAAAAAACCTAGGGTAGCGCTTGGCCCCAGAATTTGGCGTACACGCAAAGATCCATTTGAAAATAGTTGGGAAATATTATTAACACAACTAAAAATTAATCCTGGATTAACTTCTAAAGATTTGCTTGAAGAACTGATCCAAAGAGAGCCGGGAGTTTATGGTATGAAACTTCTAAGAACACTTCAGCGGCGTATTTCAACTTGGAGAAAAGAACAGTTACAGTTTGCAAAAGATCATCAGCTTAAATTAATAACGGGTAGTAAAATGTAAGAGTAACGAAGAATTATTGCCTAGATTGCGAAAAAATCTAAATGGTGATATTGTCACCCATAAGATAAGTCAGTTGTTTACTTGGTGGTTCGTTTTTAACTTGAGGCAATACGACCGGTAAAGATAATTGTCGTTCAATACTTTGCCATAAATAATAAATTGATGTAAATGAGAATCGCTCCATTTAAAGGCAATCTGCATGCAATAGTGAAAATCAGCAATTGTACACGTATCTTTAATAAGTAAACGTCGCCAAATCATAGGGCTAATTTCTTTAAGCCAGATGCGAAGTTGATATACTTTAGATGGTTGTTCATGCATTTTCTTACTCGCTTGCATAACATGTCTTATTTTCATTGTTGCTAATTATTTTGTATAAGACAATACAAGGCGTAATATTTTTTAAAATTCAAGTTATTTCGGAATTATTGTTCTAGACATTGTAAAAATCTGATATAATCGAAGTTTAGCTATCAATCATATGGCCACTAGGATTTGTATGCTCTTTTGATTATACCATAATGGTCTCCAAAGATTTGTAACCAACCATCATGATTTGTTACAACCGTTCAGACTTATTGTTTATCACAAACCGCCTTACTCACTGTTTGTGTGGTTATTGTGAGCTGAGACACATCTGATGCACTTGGTTAAATTAATGCTAATCGAAGTGAAACATCTGTCTCTTGTTGCTGGTTAGCGAGGGCCTGTTCTCTCCTTTCTATTTCTTGCGGTGCTATAACTGAAACGACATCCTGAGCTTCTTCACCTTGTTGAAGCAAGGAGGAATCTCCATGGCAAGCATCACTATTACAATTACCACTTTTACAAACTTTGCTTGCCGTTGGCTGTAGGCTAGATAAAGAGGCTTGTGTTTTTGCAAATTGGTGTAACACAGGGGAAGAATCTTCATGGCGAGCATCACTACTACAATTGCCATTTTTACAACCTTTGCTTGTCGTTGGTTGTAGGCTAGATAAAGAGGCTTGTGTTTTTGCAAATTGGTGTAACACTGGAGAAGCATCTCTATGGCAAGCATCACTACTACAATTACCACTTTTACAACCTTTGTTTACCGTTGGCTGTAGGCTAGATAAAGAAGCTTGTGTTTTTGCAAATTGGTGTAATACAGGAGGAGGCATTCTTTCTACAGAGGAGCCGCGCTGAACTTGACTTGATGCTACCTCCCGTCGCCCAAAACACCCAGCACTCCTATCGTTTAATAATCGTAATCCATTCGAAACAACAATAAACGATGCCCCCATATCAGATAACATCGCCATCCAAAGTGTCGATTTATTAGCAAAAGTTAACCCAACAAAAGCTACTTTGACGGCTAATGAGAAAATAACATTTTGTTTTATTATGTTTAAAGTACGGTTAGAATGGTTGACAAGCCACGCTAATTTTTCAAGATCATCCGACATTAATGCAATATCGGCTGTTTCAATAGCCGCATCCGAGCCGGCAGCGCCCATTGCAATTCCAAGGCTAGCCGTTGCCATTGCAGGTGCATCATTTATTCCATCCCCCACCATGGCCACCTGCCTATATCTTGCAACTAGCAATTTAACTTGTTTTACTTTATCTTCGGGAAGCAATTCAGCATGATATTCATCAACACCTACCAATTTAGCGATAGTACTGGCAGCACCATCATTATCACCCGTTAACATAACCACTCTTTCAATACCAGCTCGCTTCAAGGCTTGAATGGCTTTTATACTTTCCGGTCTTAGCGTATCGGCAACACTAATTAAACCACAAATTTCTTGGCCATGGCCTATCGCAACGATGGAATGGCCTGCAGCCTCTAATGCTTGAATTTTTTCATGTACCTCTGTAGGCTCATTCTCTCCAACATTTTCATGCAAGAACCGATGGCTACCTATCCAAAATAATTCTCCATCAATATACCCTTCAGCGCCTTTACCTTTAAATACCTGAAACTGCTCTGCCGGTTGGTATAGAATGCCATCTGCTCTGGCTTTACGTTGAATAGCCCGTGCTAAAGGATGATCACTGTGGATCTCCAAAGCGCTGGCGAGTTTTAATAGTGCTTCTGTGTCGTACCCATTGAGGGGAATGACATCTTGTACCACAGGTTCGCCTGTGGTAAGTGTGCCTGTTTTATCCATGGCAAAAGCTTTAATATAGGCAGCTTTTTCAAGATAAACCCCACCTTTAATGAGGATACCAGAACGGGCCGCCGCCGCTAAACCAGCTACAATACTGACAGGGGTGGATATTACTAATGAACAAGGACAGGATATCACTAAAAGCTCAAGTCCTTTATAGGCCCAGGGGTACCATGAACCGCCAGTTACAAGCGGTGGAACGACACAAACCATGGTAGAAGCCACTATCGCGGAAGGAACATAATAATAAGAAAACCTTTCTATAAATTGATCGCTTTTGGCTCGCTTTGATTGTGCCTCTTCTACCTTGCGGATAATAGATGCTAAAGTAGAGTTGGAAGCTTCTTTGGTTACTCTACATTGAATTACGCTATCACCATTAATAGTTCCCGCAAATAGCGGATCTCCCTCTTCTTTTTGAACCGGCAGCGACTCACCAGTTATCGGTGCTTGATTAACTGAGGTGGCTCCCAACAGAAGAATAGAATCCATGGGGATTTTTTCTCCAGGCCTAACGATAATCGTGGTGCCGATGGGTATTTGATCTACCAACTGTTCTGTAAACATACCGTCTTCGTTAAGCACTTGAGCGGTAGATGGTGCAAGCTCCATAAGTGCATGAATAGCATTGCGTGTACGAGCCATATTCCAAGATTCCAAAAGCTCTGAGGCTGAGAATAAGTACATAGCCGTTGCTGCTTCAAACCACTGGTTAATCCCTACGGCTCCAGCGGTGGCAATGACCATCAATAGGTTGATATCAGGGTGCAATCGCCTAACCGAGCGAACGGCTTTCGGGAGAATAAACCAAGCACCAGCAACAATAGAGGTCGAATAAAAAACCATGGTGACAATAGGTGGATCATTCGAACGTTCGGTTTGTTGACCCTCCTCAATACCTCCACCAAAAGCAGCGCTTACTCCATCTCTGGCCGCTTGGAAAGCAAAGCCTACCACCAAACTGGCGGCACTGGCAATATTCATACTAACATGCCCGTATTTTTGCCAGAATGATTTCTTTTCATGCCCTTGTTTAATATGTTCATTCCACAAAATTGCTTTCATGCCTGTGCTTGCAACAGCTCTAATAATTTCATCCTTGGAAGGCAAATTATCTGATTTGCTTTCTAAAATTAATTTTGCGTTAATTAAATCAAAAGTAACATTGGCCTCTATTTTATCTACTAAAGGGTTCAGCACGATCTTTAGGTGCTCGACTTCTGTGGCACAACACATCCCTTCCACTTTAAAAATTAATTTTTGCGCACTTTCTGTCATAGGTAGAGACATTTCAATAATTGTCATCCCTTCTTCTTGTTCTCTCTCCTTAATTTTTTCATTTCCTGCTGGCAAAGTCCCTGTCAGTTGTTGACAACCATCGTGACAACTTCCATCGTGTTCTTGTTCCCTCACTTTAGTTTCTTCATTGTCTGCTGACGAAGCTCCTGTCAGTTGTTGACAACCATCGTGGCAATCTCTATCGGACTCTTGTCGTGCTCTAAACATAAATCCCCCCTCTCTTCACTCTGGTAAGTAAGTTTACGAATTTGTGAGTTTTTTAACTCTATTTAAATACGTAAAACCGCATGTCCGCATATGTACATCTTCCTCCCGTATTATTAAGATGTCAACTTTATTTATAGGTTATATAAAATTTTTCAAAGGCTGGTGGCAGAATAGGGGAAATAGGGTTGGCTTATTTTTAGTTTCAACCAACGGAATGGACCGCCACACTTTAAATCTGGCTTCTAGTGAGCCAAAATGGTGACTAAACCATTTAACAGAAAAGCGAGGGGGCCAATAACAAATATTACATTAAATGTGTTTCAATTACATGGTGTTGATGACAAAGGTAGCCCTGTGTTTAGGAAAAGGGTAACTCGTGCCAAGCTCGCAGAAACAATAGTAGTTAATCTACCAGCTTGTACTATCGTTATGGAGGCTTGTAGTAGCGCTAATTATTGGTGCAGAAAATTTGCATGTTTTGGCCATGTAACAAAACTTATTAGCCCTCAATTTGTAAAACCATTCGTCAAAGGTAATAAGAATGATAGAAATACAGTGAGGCAATTTGTGAAGCAGCATCACACCCTACAATGCTTTTTGTATCACCTAAGTCTATAGAACAAGAGGATATTGTTCAGGCTCAGATACATGTGACACCAAGAATCTTAAGTAACTGAGGTTGCAGTAAAAAGAAAAGATACCGTCTCTAATGTCAAGCTGTCTTTTATAACTTTTTAAGCAATTGGTATTTCAACTACAAATGGTTTCCCAGATTTTAATACGCCAAATATGATATGTATTAATTTTCTCATGGCAGCAGCAATTATACACATTGTAGCTTGCCCGAGGCTTCTAATCGCTTACAGAATTCTTTGATGACAGGATTGTGGTTTTTTGCCACTACTGCCGGTAAATAAAAAGCTTTTCTCAGTGCTGCATTGCCAGTTTGGATATATGCGATTTACCACGAACTTAAGTACCAGATACTCTATGTTTAGAATTTAAGCCAATAAAAGCAGCTACTTGCTTGGCTGATTTAAATTTATTGCTATCTCCCATAAAAATCAAGACCTGAGCTATTGTAGCTTCTCCCACGCCTGGTATTGTTTGTAGCAACCTCTTCTTCGCATTTAACTCAAGATCGCTATCAATATGATTTTTTATCTTGGATTTAATCTCTTTAATTTGTACCTCGATAAAATTAATACTTGCTCGTATTCCCTCCAATAAGAACTCTTCCGAGACTTTTAGTCGATTGCATTCTTGCGTATGCATAGATAATAGCGCATCTAAGCGCCAAACTAATGACTGCAGATACAACACATTCTCAGGCATTGATTGCCATGATGCTGGATTAATAGCTTTGCAAAAACACGCTATAAGCTTTGCATCTGCTTTGTCTGTTTTAGTGCGAGCTAATTCACTTTGTGCAAACCCTTTAATTTGAGCCGGATTTACTACCTATATGCTATATGATTTCGAGTATGTAAAAATGTTGCCAATCGTTCACCATATATACCAGTAGCTTCCATGCATACATGTAAATTGGTTGCTTTCTTTTTGTGTAACCAATCTGCCAATGCGGTAAAACCTTAATTTGAGTTATCAAACTTCTTGCATAAAATTTTCTCTGTCAGTAATAGCGCAACGTCAAATTTAGCTTTACTAATATCTATGCCCAATATACATGAACTCATATTAAAATCCCCTCTTGTTAAAATAAGTCTTGGATAGCTTTGTTCAGAACAACCTTGTGAATACAGGATCATTGAATTTATCGTTCAAGTCCTAAGATGCCGTCCGTTCTATAAGAACAAAGTTGGGGCAAGTTGCTAAAATTTTTTCTACAGGTTTTTAATCCTAAGGCCTCTACCGGCATACTTACCCCTCATCCAAGTGCCCCTGGATGATTTAACCATTTTTAGTGGTTGGGGTTAAGGATACAAGGCCTATATTTTGGAGTTTCTACAATCTAAAACAGGAAGCCTTAATGCAGATTCAATCTCTGCGGATAGCATCATACCGCGGCTGGAAAATAGATGGCAGACCCCATAGCGATATTGTCAAGAAAAAATTTAAGCTGCTGCGCGATTTTGACAGCTTAAAAGCCAACTGAGATGCAACCTATTGTAGATCAGCCTGTTAAAATGGTAGCGATCCCTCGATTTGTCATGGTTTCCTAAAGACTTTGAAAAAATTCATAACTATTGAATTCATATTTATCTTTATAGCTTGCACTCGCTCTTATTGCCAACTTTTTGCGCCGGTTGTGAGCTAACTTTAACTGTACGCTCCGAACGGGCATCTCTTTTAACATTAAAATAAGGTGTAAAACTAGAATAGAGGACGTCATTATTCTGTTGTTGCTTTGTATTACCGCACTCACTGTTGAGACAACAGTTTTTCTCTAACGTATATGTATTATTATTTTGAGCGCGGTGATCGAACACTTCAGCCTGGTTAGAAAAAGAAGCGGTTTGACCAACTGTTGTAGCAGTAGTAGCCGTTGCGCAAACCCCAGCGCAACCACATCCGCCTCCATATTGAACTATTTGCAGAATAGCAGGGAAGATCCCGCCTACTTCAGGGCTATGTGGATGCAAAGGCCCTGACGTGTTATATAAAATATGCGCATTGTTATTGCTTACAGGGTTGGATAAAGATGGAAAATTTGAGCTTGAGGGGCTAGAGAGGCTTGAACTATTTTGTGAGACAATAGCAGAAGCGTTTTCTTTTAAGTAACCTAAATATTCAATGCCTTCGCCAATTGCCCTACCTGTAGCCCAATTAAGCCCAATATTCACTGTCATACCAATAGGGTGCTTTTTGAGTTCTCTACCTAAAGCTTTTGCGGTTTTAACAGGATGCCGAATTGCCCTGCCTATGTCTCTGACTGTTTGCCAAGGATGAAATATAAGTTTTTTCCAATTGGCAATATATAAGTTGCAACCATATTTAATTTCACTATAAATATACTTGAGCATAATTTTTTCTCCTAATTCTCCTGCCAAAACATGCTTGCTAAGTTTTTTGCTAGTTTTAAAACTTAAAGCTCCCAAAAGGCTGTTTCCTATATACTGTTAATTTTTTAACAAACACGATAATTTGAATATACGCATAAACAGATTACTCATAGTGTAATATTTTTGTCAAGGAGGTTAACCGTTCTTAAGTGATTAGCACTAATTAAGACATAAAGAGATAGACACCGACCGCAATCTATTGAAAATACAGTCAAAATGAAGACCTAGCGGTCATATTATTAAATTAGCTCATAAGATATTTAATAGCTTTTGCTGTATATTAATCTAAAGTGCAATCTGAAAAATTGACTTGTAGGTTAATTACCAAATAACATTATATGGATTTACGGCTTTTAATAAATCAGTAAACTACCTTATGGTAAAGGCGCCATGCGCTCAAAGTGAGTTAAAATCACAAATTTTTTTAGCAATCCTTATTTAATGGAATAGCCATGTTAAAAACTGAAGAATTTTTTTACATACTTTCTGATGAAACACGATTACGTTGTTTACTATTATTGCAAGCAAAAGGAGAGTGTTGCGTTTGCGATTTCACATATGCCTTACAAACCACTCAACCTAAAATTTCTAGGCATCTGGCTATTTTAAGAGGCGCGGGTATAGTGTCGGACAGGCGCGTAGGCGCGTGGATTTACTATTCTATACATCCTAATTTGCCAGCCTGGGCGGCTCGCCTACTTTCCACAGTTGCAAATGAAATTTCTAAATTTTACGTTTTAGATTTAACTAAAATTGATGAGAGAGATCGTAAGTTTTGTAAAATACCCTCTTCCAAGGAAATTAACCGTGAAGGCAATCTGGCGCAAGAATTAGAATAAAAATCCCCTTCCGGCAAGAGAGTGTCCGAAACCTGGTGGTCACATTATTAATAGTTAAAATTTGATTATATCAGATTTGTACTATAAGGGTGTTATGTCATGCTGGGGTACAAAGTCGATTAGGTTATACGACCCTACCCTTAGGCCTTTGTTATAATATTTTATTTATATCTTCGTAAAGTCTTAATCGTTCTTGTGAGGGCAGCTTCGAAAAAATCGTCACTATACATAATAATGCTATCAAAAATATTAACCCCCATATTATGTACATTGCGAATTGCATTATTTTCTTGGAGGACATCAACACCTCCTAAACTTTATTAAAGATTAGACAAATGTCATACTGCGTTTTTATATAACAAGACGAGAGGTCGTACGTTGGCTTAATGTTGCGCTCTGGTCTATTGGTGAGGTATGGTCGGTATTTTCTACCTCTTCGTTAGGGCGCTCATGCTTTTTTAGTTGTCCAATTCTCTCTAGCATGGTTTGCATTTTTTGTTGTATAGCTTGAAGCTCTTTAGCGCTAATTTCTTCAGTGCTTGCCAGTTTTGTAGCGAGCGCGAAGGAGGCTTTCATGGCTTCTTGATAATTATCAATTATACTAGCATTTGGGTAATTGTGTTCATCATAAAAATCGGTGGCAAAGTTTTCTAAGGCTAAATCATATAACTGTAGCTGTAATGCTTCTGGAAAATTTAATCTCGAGGCCTTCTTTGCTGTTTCCAGAAGCAAAATACCAGCCTGTTCAGCCGAATATTTATTTCTTAAAATACCACTTACGTATTTCATCTCGCGAAGATTCCACTCGTAGCTTCTGGGCTTTCCGATAGTTAAAACTAATGCTGAGAGTTTAGCTAAATTATCAAAAAAAAGTTTAAAAATATTAATATTTAATTCATGCCATTTTTGGTATTCTGGTATAGTAATAAATTTGTAAAAACTAGTATGCGCATAAGCGTATAAAGGCAATACTTTTTCATCTAATAAAAATAATCTGGCCTCTTCATCTTCAATTTTTAGAGTGCAGGCCAAAGCCATGTTGGCTGCTCTTTGGAATAAACTACCAGCGTCTAAAATTCTTTTTTCGGGTTGCTTATAGTAACAATTTGCCAGCTCTCGTATAGTCTCAATATCAGTAAAGCTCTCAACACCCCACAAGCGCCTGGTTGAATAATTCTTTTTTGGGGTAGGGAGCTGAGCACCACCTATTATAGATGAAAATATCAAGCTTATTTGTTGTTGCAGCTCTGCCAGCGAAATCATTTAGTACCTCGTATATTAACATCTAAAACTTTCAGCTCTTTTAAAGATTATACCATTCTGTCAGTTATCTTGTAAACACAATTATTTTAGCTCAACAAATACAACACGGGCCATCATTTTTTTTAGTCGTTTGTTTCTGAGCGGAGTTAGTTCTTGCACCCGTTGCTTTAGCTTTTGGGAGCAGATTAGCCTCCTCGCCTTTAGTAACCCCATCGTCTACCGTGGTATTTTCTTCTTCGTCTAAGGTTAATCTTGTTCGTGTTGCTGCGACAACCTCAGCTTTTGCTTGCACAGAAAAAATCAGAGATTTTTGCTCGTTACTATCATTACCGCTATCACCAATCCTTTTAGTTAACGAAGCTACTTGACGTTCCAAAGTTTCCACTCTGTTGCTAGTTCCATGCAGAGCCTTTGCAGTTTTAAATTCGGATATTTTTAACAAATTAGCCGTTCTATACTTCTCGTTCATAAAAAATCCAGCAACTTCCATTAGCTCTTTAGGAATTTCATCAATTTCATTTTCATATAGCTTCACTACTTTACTTATTGCTGCAAAGAGCTTAGCTGATTGCTGAAAAATTATATTTACCCCATATTGATAAGATTTACCGAGCGGGGCACTAGCTGCAAGCAAAGCAATCCATTCTTCTGGCGGTTTGCCAAGTTCTTCCTCACTACCTTGAGCCAACTGTAAGGACTGAAGGTTGGCATAATAAACAGCAAATACCACAGATATGGCAATACTTATGGCTGATCCGCCAAGTAGCTTCATAGAAGAGATGCTCTCTAACTCAAATACATCGTTATTTTTTAACTCGACCGTAATCCTTTTATAGTTATTTAAATTATAAACTACATCTTCTTTATTTACCGCCTCCATGGCATGATAACTGCGAGGCTCATAGTTTAAAATATCTGTTACTGGTAGAGCGGCAATAAATTTATTCTGCCAATCTTGTAATTCAGTGCTGGTAGAATAAAATTCATAAAATTGTTGCATGCTGGAGGCAATAAAAGCACTCGCCACTACCTTTGCACCAAGCGAGCTAGTTGCAGTTAAGCCGGACTCCATCTCTGTAGCTATCATGCTGCCAGCTGCAAAAGCATAAGTAAAATTTGCAGGTTTCATAATATCTTTAAAAGATGGGCATGGTCGTTGTAATTCAGCCAAAGTTTCATCAAAGCCAACAAGCTTGAAATCATCATATTTTTTATCTGTTTGTTGAATATTATCATCAGCTTCGTTATAGTCGTTAAGCATTTAATTTTCTCCAAGCTAAAAATTTCACATACATTCAACGCTCATGCCAATAAATTTAATTTTTTCGATATGCTTGCCAATCAACTTGTTTTGCACAAATGTCGCAAATCATTTTTTCAACCACTGCTTCGTTATCTGCAAAACGCAGCCTATCTCTTACATCCGCATAATGACGCAACAGTATAAATAGCCCCCCACATTTATTGGGGCAATCATCCCCTGGCATATATTTAGGGCTTATTGCACTGTCATTTATGCCTAGCGCACATAAATCAATATTGGTGTCTCGTGGCGCTCGGGGCTTGTTTATTAATGACGTATTTTGCAATGAACTTGCAGCTATTTCATTCACCAAGCCTTTGCTGTTGTTGTTGTATAAGCTTGATATAGGGCGGGTATTAATTATTAAGCCTTTCTTCATAACATATAACTTAATGATAAACTTTTTGTTAGTTTGCCAGATCATGGGTGTATATGCAACATACTACAGAACAAAGGTGAATAATTTTTTGCTTCTGAAGCTACATAACTTAGTTTGAGGGTGCCCTGGGTCAGATACGGTGATTATTATTGTCAATATTGCCTTTAGTACGCCTCATCAACCAAATGAAAAATAACTATTATTTTTTAACTATAGATTTAGCAAGTTTTTATGGTGTTAACTATAAAGCCATCAATGATTAATGTTTCCCCTAACAAACATTATTAAACTATTTTAAAATCAATCCGCATTTTACCTGTTCTCTCATAACAATACGTTGTTCATGGCCTAAAATTAGCTTTCTGCATTAACAAATTAGATAACAAGGAAACGCCCTGCATGTAATAATTTAATGGTAAAAACAGCTCATCCTGCTCTTTAGATAAAAAACCCCCTATACATTCTCTCTCTATTTCATCAAAGCGCCGCGAAGAGTCTTTGGTTATAAATAATCCCGATCTATAATTTAAATCTTTACCAACATTTGAAAACAACACTGGTTGTGCCAATTTTTTACGCTCTTCGTATGCCAAACCAGAGTTCGCCATGGTAGCACTTGGTTTCATAACAAATGCTGTTTGAGTAGGAACATAACACGGTGTATAAACACCTCGATCATTATTCAAAAAAGAATATTTTTTTTCTATATCGGATGTTCTGTCATGTTTGGGTGTAAAATCATTTAGGTTATCGACCAAACTCATGGAACCCTTAATTTTTTAATTTTATCCAGATCAAACACCATACCAACGCTGTCATTAGCTGATGTAAAATCATATTCGCCTTGCAAATTAATATGCTGCCACGTTATTACCGAACTCTTCTTTATAATTTGTAGCAATGATTTTTTAGCGTTACTATCTTGTTGTTTGACTAAAACATCAGATAAGTATAAATAGTTCCATAAGACAATGCAATTTTGAATAAAGACCCTACAAGCAACAATCAACCTTTGCTCTTCGGTTGAACCAGCTCTAAATTCCTGAGAATTAGCAAAAAATACCGCTTTAGCAAACTTATTGGATAATTCAATTTTATTTAACTGTTTTTCAATTTGTTGGCGCAATATAACGTCATCAATGTAAGTAAAGATATAGATCGTTTTTATGATCCGGCCAAACTCCTTTAACGCCTTATACAATTGTGGCTCTTTGACATAAGAATTTAAGCGTTTGAAGATTTGTGATGCAGTAAATGTTTTGGTTTTGATTGTGGCAATAAAACGCAATATATCATCCCAATTAGATTTTATAAGGTTTAAGTTAATTTTACTGTCAAATTTAATAGCATAGCCATTTTTCTTATATTTTCTTTTTGAGTCGATGCAATATAATCTTTGCGCTCCTAATTTTTTAATCCTTGGGGCAAACGAAAATCCCAGCAAATGCATTGCTGCAAAAATTGCCTCACTATATCCGTGGGTATCAGTGGAGTGGATGTTACTATTTATTACATTATTTGCCATGAGACCATCGATCACAAATGCTGCTTCCCTCTCTCCTGGACTAATTACAGTATTGTAAAATAATACTTGTCTATCGTCTATAAACGAATAAACTGATATTCCTTGTGCTTGCCCAAAATATTTAAATGAATAATTAGCTAGAATTGAATCCACGCCAACATTAAACTTTTGACCATCGCTGCTGGTGTGACTATATTTATCGTCAAGCCTATAAATATTTGGCAAAGATAATTTGTTGATATATTCAATAATAGAATTATTGGCGTTTTGTAGATTTTCCAAGCTAAAAAACCAATTTACAGTATTGTTAAGTCTGTCTTCAGTTATTCCCTTGGAAACATTAGCCATTTTCGTAATGCCATGGTTACAACCTTTGCTTAATATCCCAGCATAAATTGTTTCAGGCGATGGTTTCATGATCACATTTTTATTTGAATGGTGCTTAAAGCGATTAACAAAATTTGTAACAGTGTTAATCTCATCAAGCACTCGAGAGATAGGCACTATCCCGTCTCTGCCAAATATAGGAGTCAATTTGTTTTTGATTTTTTGCTCCCTAGTTTTAGGTGTGGCAATGATAAATTTACCCTTCTTGTCAAAGGATAAATATTTATTGTGACCATCTTTGTAATTAAGGTTGGCCCGTTCATATCTCTCATTAAGACGCTCATTTAATAGTATCATCAAAACATGAAAAAAGACTCAATCCGAACTCATCAATAATTGCCTTGTCATGTTCTTCCCATCTAACGTCATTAATCAAATATTTCCTCATAGATAAATACTTATATGAAAACCATAAATTAATTTTGCCAGCCTTAATTGCATCATATGTTTTGCTAAACAGCGCAGCCTTATATGCCAAGGCATTTACTATCCCTTTATCTTGTACTAGTTCAGCTTCTTGTTTGCCAAGAAAATCACAACCATCATCTTTATCTATCTTGCCCTGAGTGAACGCATAATTGTTGATTGCTCTGTATAGATTATAATTGCCACTTACAGCTTCAAAGTCTAGCTCACAGATTATAGGTGTTAACTTCCTTTGTAAACTGGATCCCATACCGCGCAAAAGCTGTATCTTAAGACTTTGATCTGTGGAATGCTTTTCCATTAGGCTTACGATTTTATCATTTTGAACTAGTTTACATTCTTCGCTCTCAAGCTGTGTCAGCGCCACGTAACGAGCTTCGTCAACCTTGGTATCGCTATTTAAAGATTGATTGTCTAGAACCGTAACAATAGAACGCAACGCTTGCTCAGAACCCTTATACGCTGCGGTTAGTGTTTCAAATGCTAACCTTTGTTCTCGCGCGATTATTGCGTTATGTTGAGTAATTTTTTTGTTGGCTATATTGTTAGCCCTGCCTACCAATTTTAGCAAAATATCAACGTATAAATCAGTTTGTCTAAAATATTGATGTTTTATATGCGCCAAAAGGTATAAATAGGCCTTGGCTCTGTTGGGAAATTGTTTTAGCTGGAATAACTTTGCCCTCTTTACCCATTCTGAGTAATAGCTAGTGGCGCTTTCTGATAACTCTAGTTTGCTATATACTCTTAAAAATTTTGAATAAAATTCCTTCAGAAGCTTGTAGGTCTTTACTGACTCTTGAATATTAGCAATTTTTGTCGAAAATGAAAATTGCTTAGCCCTGGATAGGGCTGAATATTTATAGTGTTTACTGCTCTTTTTATCAATCCAAATTAAATCATCCAAAACCGCTTTTTGATTCTCTGATAAACATTTGTTAACAATTTCTACTAACAAATTTTCTACCTTGTTGTAAACTTTTGTGATAAGTTCGGCCAATACATAATACACTGGCAATTCGATTTTACGATTAATCAAGTAATTGGTTGCAACCGGTAATAATGATTTAGGATGCATTTGTTGTTTGGCATGTAGGGCGAATTCCGTATATAGTTCAGTATAATGCTTTTTAGTAAATTTTTGCCATCCGGATATTTTAAGAATGTAGCTTTTGTGCGTATATCTAGCATTAGCACTATATTTTTTGAAATTAAATTCAGGGTTTGATAAACTTATGTTTAAGATGTTGCACACAAATTTTATATCAGCTGGCCTAAAAAACTCGTTCTCAAAAAATTTACCAGATGCTCGAAAATAACCTAGCTGAAGGATAAAGCCAACTTTATTAATTGGCATGCGGATTTTTTCTAAATCGGGTCGCGGCGAAGAACCCCCGAAAATGGTTAAAAAGTAATCTACCCAACCCACCAAAAGCTAGCTCGTAACGCTTTTTCTAGCATTCTAGCCATTTCCTGAACATCAATACCAGCATCATTCTTATTAAATTTATACCTGCCAGTAAATAAAATATGGATCCAAGCTACTGGTGAGATCCTGGCAAACTCATCAATAATTGCTTGTGGAGTTCCATTGCGTAACATCTTCTCGTACACCGCATTTAATATTGTTGCGCAATAGGCAACAATACAATTAGCAACGAGTCTTGTTGCGTGAGCACTAATTCTATTATCTACAATTCTCTTGCCTTTAAATATACCAGAATATACTTTTCTAATCACTCCTTGTAATTGATGGTATGATTCAGTGCGATTTCTAGCAGAGCGCGTGGCTTTTCTTAGTTGCATGTTGTTGATTAAATTTAAAACATGAGTGCTTTTGAAAATTTTGTTATATTCAAATATGCCAGCTTTAAGTCTAGCGTAACGGGCATGCGAGTTTATTTTACGAATTATATTTGCTTGCGTATTTTCCTGCATTATCAGTGACAACAAAAATCTTACAATTCCTCTTTCTTGTGATCTTATACGATCCTCAAGGATTATGCCCTTTGGTTTTAATATCCCAGTATAATTTTCAAGTGGTTTTGCCGAATACAAATTATTTGCCGCCTCTCTAACATTTTTTATGCTAGGAACGTATTCTACATCAATCGCATCTAAGGTTATAAAATTTGTCTGATTTAAGGAGTGATTATCACCGGTCACCATGTCTATGTCAATATCGGTTTTGTTACCATAAATCATGTCAAACAAAGAATGTCCTTCATATTCATTAAGGCCAATAATTTTAGCATTTACTGCCACGTGGTTAGCAATCAACGTGTATAAAGATATCCCCCTGCCTTTTCCTAAATATTTTTTCGAATATCTGGACTGTATAGTGCTATTGCTAGTGGCAAATTTTTGCCCATCCGCATCAGCCATAAGTTTATCCTCAATCAAATCCCACAATTTAAATATAGGCAGAGAATGTGTATAGTTATTAACTATATCATTAACTGTGCATAAGGTACTAACCCTAATAAAATCTTCATCGGTTGTATGCAACAGGTCAATGTTTATATCTGACATATCACTCATTTTTTCATAGCTAATGCCAAATGCTTCTGACAAAATGCATGCATTAATTACCAGCTTTACAGGAGTTTTTCTTTTTACATATCTGTCCTTCATGTGCTCAAAGCCGGCCCACATGTTTGTAAGCTCTCCCATAAACATCATAACATCTGATATAGATTCTTTTGTTATGTTTCTAAAAAAAGAATCATCTAATTCTTCGCTACAATCATACAATAAACTCCAATCAATTGCGCCATTTTTATCTTTTTTAAATTTTATCCCTTGATTGCTTTCATTGCTAATGTTTTCAGTTGTTATATCCCACGCACTAGTTAATTCACTTAACGCAT
>Ga0209175_10000800_pt1 | contig 16936 bp, 13 predicted proteins | sample JI91814C2DNA_FD_187506 | JGI IMG/M metagenome (GOLD analysis project Ga0209175, IMG submission 187506) | Wastewater effluent complex algal communities from Wisconsin, to seasonally profile nutrient transformation and Carbon sequestration -... | ecosystem: Engineered > WWTP > Effluent > Algae...
AAGCTTTGGGAGTTTCATAAAAAAATTACGTGTTGAAAATAATTTGAAACTAACGCAGTTTGCGGCTAAATTAGATTTAGATTCTGCAAATTTAAGTAAAATTGAAAATGGCAAACGAGATTTTGATGAAAAGAGATTAGTATTATTATCTGATGCTTTTAAAATTGAAATTGACGAATTAAAAAAGGAATATTATTGAGATTTCATCGCTCGAAAAATATATGATATTAATTTTTCAAAAGAGATATTACTCGTTGCAGAAGAAAAAGTAAAATATCTACGTTCAATAAATACTAAACAAATAAATTTAGATTTATGAGAAACGAAATTAATTACATTGATCTTTTTTCGGGTGCTGGTGGAATGACATTAGGCTTTGAACAAGCTGGATTCAATAATATTTTTTCCGTCGATATTGACCCAAGATTTTGCGAAACGTATAAAACAAATTTTCCAAAACATAATCTTATACAAAAAGATATATCTAAGCTTTCCAATGAAGAAGTAAAAGCAATAGTTGGAAATCAAATTAACCCAGATTACGCAGTAGAAATTTCACGAGATAAATCTACAGGATAATCCCAAATTCCAGCAAACCATTTTCTGCGTTTTTTTGTGAGTGCAATATTGAGTTTTAACCCAACTTGCAGGATAAATGTTAAAATTCAGCTATAAAGTGTTAATGTTTCATGATTTTGAGTTCATTTTTCGTTGAAAATCTTTGTTAAGCCTTGAATTTCGGTTGAAATTTACTTTGTAGTGCACAGGGGGGTGTTGCCTAATTGTTCTGTTTAGTAGTATTTTTGGGGCATGTATTTTAGATCATCATTACGAAATAATCCTGCTACAAAACAATCCGAAGGCTACTGGCGTTTGGTAGAGAGTTATCGCAATGAGTTTGGAAGAGTTTGCCACCGAACCCTTCTAAACATTGGTTTTATTGACTATGAAATAGAAACGCTCAACGTTATCAAGCAAATTTTGCAAAACAGACTCGAACGTAAAGCACCTCTTTTTGAAATTACAGACCAAATTGCCATAAAATGGGCGGATATTTATTGGGATAAACTCATAAAAACCAATAAAGTAGATGCCTCTGACCACGCTTTTGAAAAATCAAAACGGTTGGTTGATATTGACAGTATCAAGCACAAAGACGCTCGTGAAATTGGAGCCGAATGGATGTGTTTTCAAGCCCTAGAACAACTTGAATTAAAGGGAAAATTAGAGAATTTGGGTTGGAGCGAAGAGGATATTCAACTAGCTCTTACACAAATTATTAGTCGTGCTGTTTATCCTTTTTCAGAAAACAGAACCAGCCGATGGATTAAAGAAAATTCCGCCATTTGCGAAGTAACAGGTTATCCGATAGAAAAAATAACCAAAGACAAACTCTATGGCAGTGCCCTAAAATTATACAAAATAAAAGATAGTTTAGAAAAACACTTATCTACAAAAACCAACGAACTATTTGATTTACAAGACAAAATATACCTTTATGACCTTACCAATACCTATTTTGAAGGCAGAAAATTAGATAGTAAATTGGCAAATTTTGGTAGAAGTAAAGAGAAAAGGAGCGATTGTAAACTGGTAGTTTTAGCATTGGTGGTCAATGTGGAAGGATTTATCAAATACTCCAATATTTTTGAAGGAAACACAACAGATAACACCACTTTACCTCAAATTATTGATAATCTTCGTACACAAACCAGCCAAGAAAAAAGAGCTATAGTGGTCATTGATGCAGGCATTGCAACGGAAGATAACCTAAGATTATTACAAGAAAAAGGGTACGATTATGTATGTGTAAGTCGTTCAAAAATAAAAGATTACACTATAAATAAAGACGGTGAAATTAGGCACATAATGACTAAAGACAACCAATTTATCACTTTGCAAAAAGTAGAAAAACAAACAGAAACAGATTATCTTTTAAAAGTAAAAAGTACTGGAAAACAGGCCAAAGAGTCTGCTATGAAAAGTAAATTTGAGAGTCGATTTTTAGAAGAATTAGGCAAAATAAATGCTTCATTAACCAAAAAATATGGCGTAAAAAAAGCAGATAAAGTCAATCAAAGAATTGGAAGAATGATTGAAAAATATCCATCAGCTGCCAAATTTTATGATATAGAAGTAGTGGAAGAAAATCAAATTGCCACAAAAATTGTTTTTACCAAAAAGAGAACTTCCCAACAAAATGACCAAGAACTTGGTGCCTATTTTATAAAAACAAATCTAAACACAGAAAATGAATTATCCGTATGGACTATATACAACAGTATTAGAGAGATTGAAAGCACCTTTAGATGTCTAAAAACCGATTTGGATTTACGTCCGATTTATCATAAAAATGATGATGCTACAATGGCACATTTACATTTAGGAATACTCGCTTATTGGCTAGTAAACACCATTAGACATCAACTAAAGCAACAAAAAATCAACCACAGTTGGCAAGAAATCACAAGAATAACCAACACACAAAAAGTAGTAACCACTTATGGACAAAACAAAGATGATGAAATAATTTATGTGAGAAGATGTACAGAACCAAATGAAAAAGTAAAGCAAATATATAACGCATTAAAATACAAAAATTACCCCTTCACAAAAAGAAAATCTGTAGTGCACAAATCGGAACTAAAAAAAAATGAAAACCAACATTCATCGAAAACTGATGATGGTTAGCTGCAAGTTGGGTTAAGACAAATTTATTATTTTTTTTCAAAATATCGTCTTTTTTTTTGGAAATTCAAAAAAATCGATTTTTATGATAAATTTAATGTCATTGTTTGAATACTTGTTTGTAATTAGGGTCTGTTTAAAAACTAAAAAAACTTATTATTGTCGCTTTCAAACATTATTATTACTTTCTTACTGTACTCTTATTATGTCTTATTTAATACCAATTATAATTATAAAATAGCCCAATCTACTAGTACTTTTTCTCCAATATTTCACAAAAAAATAATTACGTAGCCCAGCTATGAAAGGATTTTTTTATAAAAACTTGAAAAAAAATAACGTCGCATCTTTAGTCTATTTTATAATTATAACTGGTATAAATTCTTGTTATCATTGCAGTAAAATTCCTGTTCATAATTATCATTAAATCTTAAAAACTGACACAAATTAATTTTAGACGGACATGGGATAGGTTCTTGATGCACAGAATGAAATCACCAAATGCTCGATCGCTATTAATATTGGTATTATAGTCTATCGTTTTACCTATTATTGCGGTATAGGAATTTGGGGTAAATAACTTTCAAAACCGTACAAAAATTGATGCTCAATATATCTTTAAATTAAGCACGTTCCTCGCCTTTGAATGCTTCTAAATATTAGTTGTTAATGTCAACTTCGCCTTTTAGTGAGGTAAACTCGTTATTATTTGGGTTGTCTATTATGTTAGAAGGTGGGAATGCAAAAAAGTATCCTTTTGGATTTTGTTCACAAGGAATGTTGTCCCCCCAAGATAGAAGCCCTAACGGGTGATTTGTTTCATTTAAAGCAACAACAGTAGAACCCGAATCTCCAGGGCAACTGAACCCATTAGAAGTAACATACACGCCTCTAATTTGCCTATTACCTACTCTAATATTTGCAACGCCTGTAATTGTTCCTGTCGTATAACCCGTTCTAGCTCCATATTTATGAATTCTTTCTCCTATTACTGGACGCCTAAATTCAAAAGGGAAAGAACCAATTTGACGTATTTGACAAGTTTTAATACCTGTTCGATTAGTAACTTTAGCAAAAGCAATATCTGAATTTGAGGTACATCTTAAAGGCACAATACAATCTAGGGTTGCTACATCAGCCCTAAAAGGAGTCCAAATAACATCGCCAACTTGTCCTACATCACTTAATGCTATTACATGATTATTACTTACCAATGCAGGTCTTACAGTACAATCAATTGTACAAGTACCACGAGTTTCCCATTGAATTGAGCCAGCATAAAAAGAAATAGTTCCGTATTTATTTATGTCTCTCGTATTTCGAACTTGGTCTCCTCCCATAGTGTTGACATTTTGAGCATCCAAAGGTTGAATTGGGGGGTGTAACTTTATGTCACCAATAAAATCGATAACTTCAGGACCTGTTGTAATGTTTACACTAAATTTAAAACTTTCATTATTTATTATTAGTGTTAGTATTTGATTTAATTCCATGTCAGCCAAATTAATAGAATTTTCTTTAAACCTTATTACTATTTGTTCGTCAGAATCAAGTTCAACGCTTACAAGCTCTCCTAAATTTTCAAAATTATCAGTTGCAAAATCTAATATTTTTTGAAGTTCTTCCGGATTAAAATTTTCCATTGTCTATTTATTTTTTTTTATGTTTATATTTTGTATTTTACTTGCTAATACTATCCATTTCTATTGATTTAAAGTTGCTAGTTTCTGCGCCAATCATTCCAACCAAATTACAATATGCAACATTTGAACTCTTTACGTCAACTGCTCTAATTACAATTTTATTATTAGATGTCCTATAAGATACCGCACTAGTGTCGCTTAAAGATGCTCTCCAAGGATAGTAGTTCCCAATTCGTACTTCAAATAGATTTTGTGATTTTAATAAATCAATTGTAAAAGAGAATTCGGCACCTCTATCCATGTCTTTTGTTGTTCCAAAAATAGTCCAGTCATCCCCATCATTTATAACTGTTGTTAGAGTGAAAATTCGCCAACCAATCCATAAAGGTCTTCTACCGGGGGGCCTACACCATGAATCTAATTGACCAGTTACACTGTCATAAATTTCAATATTATTTGAATCAAAGCTTGAATCCTTTTTGTAAGAGTTCCATAATTTTTTTTGTTCTTCATCTAAATTTTGGATGAATTTTTGTAGTTTCTGATTCATATATCTTTCATTAGTTTTTACTTAAATAGCTACTTGTTAATAACCTATGATGTATTAGTAAACCTTAAAAAAAATTTAACTCATTGTAAATGTATAATTAATTTATAGAAAAAGTACAAAAATTTTCTTTTTATTAAATTTCAATCGCATCTTTATAATCGGGATATAAAAATTTGTTGTAAGGAAATCGTGTGATATGAATTTCTCTTACAGCTTCATACACTTTTTCTCTAAATTCTTCAAAATTAGCTTTTTCAGTGGCGGAGATAAAAAGGGTATTATTTTCGCCTAATTTACTCATCCAAGTTTGTTTCCAATCTTCTAAGGTGTAATGTTTGGTGGTTTTTTCAACACTTAAATCGTTTTCATCAAAATAAACCGATTGATAAGCATCAATTTTATTGAAAACCATAATAGTTGGTTTATCTGCACTTTTAATATCCTGCAAAATTTCATTTACCGAAGCAATATGATCTTCAAAATCGGGATGTGAAATATCTACCACATGAAGTAATAAATCTGCTTCTCTAACTTCATCTAAGGTGCTTTTAAACGATTCAACCAATTGTGTTGGTAATTTTCTAATAAACCCAACGGTATCGCTTAAAAGAAAAGGTAAATTCTTGATTACGGTTTTACGAACGGTTGTATCTAATGTAGCAAACAGTTTATTTTCTACAAACACATCACTTTTCCCTACGGCATTCATTAACGTAGATTTTCCAACATTTGTATAACCTACTAAAGCTACACGTACCATGGCTCCTCGATTGCTGCGTTGGGTAGCCATTTGTTTGTCGATTACTTTGATTTTATCTTTCAGTAAAGAAATTCTATCGCGCACAATTCGGCGGTCGGTTTCAATTTCGGTTTCACCTGGACCACGCATTCCAATTCCCCCTTTTTGACGCTCTAAATGCGTCCACATTCCGGTTAAACGAGGTAATAAATATTGACATTGTGCTAATTCTACCTGAGTTCTTGCATAAGAAGTTTCGGCACGTTGCGCAAAAATATCTAAGATAAGATTGGTTCTATCCAATACTTTACAGTCTAATTCTTTGGTTACATTTTTGGATTGTGAAGGCGTTAATTCATCGTCAAAAATTACGGTTTTAATATCGTTATCTTTGATATAATATTTGATTTCTTCTAATTTACCCGTTCCAACAAAAGTTTTCGGATTGGGTTTATCCATTTTTTGAGAAAAACGTTTTACTACAGTACCTCCTGCAGTAAAGGTCAAAAACTCCAATTCGTCAAGATATTCGTTTAATTTTTCTTCACTTTGGTTTTGGGTTACGATTCCAACTACAATTGATTTTTCAAAGTCAATAACTTCTTTCTCTAACATAATCGTTTTTTATAGATTACAAAGGTACGAAATAGAGGGCATAAAAAAAGCGACCCTTAAAGTCGCTATAAATAATAAAAATTAATTAATTATTATGTTGTCAATTTGCATAGTAGTTGTTGCGCCATTAGAACCATTTCCAATATATTCAAATACGAAGTATCCGTTACCAATAACTCCAGAAGGAATATTGTAAACACCACTCGGTGTAAAGTTTGTAGGATAACCTGATGGTAACCCAGGAGAAATGGTAAAACTTGAAGTAATATCAACTAAAGTTGCTGAAGTAATTTGTGTTCCAGGAACATAATTAGTCGTATAATAAACCTTTAACACGTTTCCATTATGGAAACCTGCTTTAGTTTCAAAAGAAAGTGTATTTGCTGCTGTCATATTAACAGGAACAATAAACAATGAACGGTTGGCTTCGGGCGTTCCACCAAAAGATGTCATTTGGATATAGGTATTACCTCCAAACGTTTTTCTTTGCCAATATCTACTTCCTACAGCGGCATCATTAATGTATTTTGGGAAAATTTGTTGGTTATTTGTAGTGTATGAAGTAAATGGTTCGTTTAATGAAGCATTATAAACAATTGCCGAACCTCCTATTGGTGGAAATAAATCGATATCTAATCTTGGATTAGTTAAACGTACATCGCTCAAAGTTCTTACCATAAATTGGTAATCACTGTTGTACTTTGTTAGCACACCTCTAATTTTTCCGTTTAAAGAAGGAACAGCATCGCCAGCAAATTTTGAATAACCACTGACCCTAAGAATAATTTTATTTCCAAATTCGTCTGTTATTTGGTGGTTTGTAGCTCCTCCAATATTGCTTGGGTAGGTAGGACTAGTAAAATTTAAACTTGGATAGGACTCGTCATAATATTTTCCTTCAATAGATCCATCGGTAAATTGAACTGCATCAAATTCAATCAACATATTCAAATATTGATCATTTTTAGCTGTTGCAATATCTATATCTTTTATAATTTCATCTTCATGAACATCATCACAAGATCTTAAAATTACATTTTTATATTCAACACCAGAGACACGACCAACTCCGCCTTCATAAGAAGCACCAATAACTGTAGAACCATGTTGTTTGTTAAAAAATGTGTTTTTGTCAAGCTTAATAGTTACTTTTCTTCCTGGTTCAAACTCAGTATATAAGTTATAGTTATCAACCGGTATGCTAAATCCTGTTAGACCATCTATCGACATCATTGAGATTGATTTATAGAAATTTCCTCCTTCATCACTTGATGTAACATAGGCTTCAATATAATCAACTACTGTATTAAGTGTTGTGTATTGAGTAGTTGTTGCTGTAGCAATAGTTGTTATATTAGCAACTTCTTTAGTTTTTGTAATAGAAATACACTCATTGGTTAAATCTGGAGTATCATAATCATCGCTAGTAACACAACTTATTAAAGTAGCGAAAAAAGCAGTTGTTAGTATTAATTTTAAATTTTTCATATGTAAATAATTATTGTTTTTTTAAGGTCATATGGTATCGCTTTATTTTCATAGGTGTTTGCAAGCAAACGAGTTTGTTTATGGCGATTTCATAGCTTAATTGTTTTCATATAATTTAATATCATCTATTTGATAAGTTGTAGAAATTCCAGTACTTCCTCCTTTATATCTAATAGCAATGTGAACATTCCCATTATAGTCAGAAACATCAATTGGACCAGAATTTGAAAAACTTGCAGGATATCCACTTGTGGCATAATCTGGAAGAGAAGAATTTAATGTTGTCCAAGTTGCAGCGTTTACAGCGGCTATAGTTCCGGTACCATCATAATTTTGAGATATTAATACAGTTATTGGATTACCATTATAAAAAGCGGCCTTATATAAAAAAGCAAAAGTTTCATTTTTTGTTTCATCAAAATTTATTGCTGGAGTTATAAGCCAAGTATCCATGTTTGTTTCTCCACTTCCAAAAGCTGAGAGTTGTGTGTAAAATTCACCATCAAAGGTTTTTGCTTCCCATTTTCTATTACCACCATTTAATGAAACATTTGACCAGCCTGTAATTGTAATTGGTGTATTTATTTGTGCCGTTGTAAATTCTTCTAAAAAGAAAACTTGATTTATTCCTGGTATAACGTAATCATCGTCTCCTACACAACTTATTAATGCGCTTGAACTAAGTGCTAACAAGAACATTGTTTTTATAAAATTGATTTTCATATGTAAATATTTATTGTTTTTTTAAGGTCATATGGTATCGCTTTATTTTCATTGGTGTTTGCATGCAAACGAGTTTGTTTATGGCGATTTCATAATTATTATTATTTAGAAATTAATGTAGAAGTTAACAAAGTATGTTCTTCCATAGCCATAAAAATATTTTGAACCAAAGGAAGGTGTTCCATTGGCTTGATCGGCTTGTAAATCTGGAAAAGTAGCTTTTCTTGATTGTTCAAATCCTCCTGTTTTATATATTGTGTCAAAAATATTATTAACAGATGCGAAGAAACCAAAAGTATTACGATTTACTTTACTAATTCTCCAAGATTTTCCTCCAGTTAAATTTACCAATACAAAGCCATCAAACTTTTCTTGTTCTAAAATAGATCTAACACTTTCTTCTGTAACACCAGCATAACTAATTCCAGTTACATCATCAATACTAAAATTATCAGTACGCATAATTTTTGAAATACTTATGTAACTATCTGATAAATAATTCACGTTTGTTCCTATCCACCAAAAATTAGGATCACGGTATTCTAACCCAAATGAATAGGCTTGTTGTGGCATACCAGATTGACGGTAATTTTTTAAATATATCGTTCCAAAATCGGTTAAAGGGCTCAATCCTTGAGCTGCCAAAGCGTCATCGCTCGTTTGCAATCTTGCGTTTCCAGCGTAAATATATTGACCATAAGATGCTGCTCCTGTGACTTTTAATGTTGAAGTAATTTGATATTCTAAACCAAGTTCAGCTCCAATATTTTGTTTTTGAATGCCCGTTGCAATTTCAGTAATAAATGAATCTTCGTCACCATCTGCATCGCCAACGTTTTCAGCATAGAAAAATGCAATTTCTGTAGCGTCATTTATTCTTGAAAAGAATCCTGTTACTCTTGCTTTAAATTTTGGCATTTTTAGAATATAACTTGCATCGGCACTTACAATATTTTCACTTGTTAAGTTATCTGTAAAATCATTGCTACGTCTTGCGTTATAGAAGCTATTTCTTAAATTAGGGGATTTTGTTTGATATAATCCGTTAAAATCAAAGTAATTTCTTCCGTTTAATTTATATGTTAAACCTCCCTTAAAACCAAAGTTCTCAAATACTTTTGAAGTTCCTTTACCATAAGAATTAGTAGCATAGTTTCCGCTTCTATATAAACCTTCTCTTTGATATTGAGATCTTGAAAAATTTTGCGCTAAATAAAAATCAAAAAATTTATAAGTAAATTTGAATTGGGTGTATGCATCAATAACATCAGCAAATAAATTGTAATTGTATCCAGCAGTTCCTCCCTCAATTACTTGTTGATTAGGATTATTTAAATCAAATTGTGAATTGTTTCCAAGGAAAAAACGATCCACATTTAAAAAATAATTACCCCCTAATAAATCAGTAATAACTGCATAATTATGAGATTTTACTTTTCTAAAATTTATGCCTGCATTGAAGTTAATATTATTTGATAATGAACTATTAAGTAACATATTAGCCGTTATCGTTTTATCATCATTTCGTTGTTCTGTCAATGCAATTGCACTTTCTCCAGTTGCAGTGTTTTGATTAGCGATGTAAATTGAATTCCAGTTGATTTGGCTGTTATCCAAAAATTGTAAACGCGCGTTTTCTGCTTGTTGATTAAATGGAGAAGTCGATCCATCTGGGTTTAAAACGGTTGACCATAAATTGGGTTGATTTTGATAATAACTTGGTAATTTTCTATAATAAGTAGGGTCTGGATTGTTCCCCAAAGGATTTTCTAATCTTGAATTTGAAATTCGTCCCGTTTGAAAAGCCACATTAGTATTCAAAGTTGTATTTTCAGACAATTTCCAATAGTGAGATAACATTACCATTGGTTCTTCTACATCTTTATCTCTTGAATTGCGTTTTTTTCCATCTTGCCATCCCCAATATGAGTTGTATTTAATTCCCATTAAATCTGTAACCTCTTGTGTGTTTGGCGAGTTTTTTCCTCTACTATTTTGTGCATATATTGAGGTTAAATTTAAACTGTGCTTGTCGTTGAATTTTTTCTCAACACTAGCAAATAAAGAATTTGCTGCATAATCAGTTCCTTCAAAATAACCTTCTTGTGCCCATCTTCTAGAGGCAGAAATTACATAAGCCCAACCATCTTTGCCCATACCCGAAGCATGTGTTCCCATTGTTCTCCAGCTGTAATTTGTGTTGGTACCCGACATCGAAATTCTAGTTCCTGGTCTGTAAAATGAAGCTCTAGTATTAATTTCTTGCGTTCCTAATGCGCTACCAAAAGTATAATCAGACGGCGCTGATCCCATAGTAAATTCTTGATTTCTTGTAGCATCATTCAAACCACCCCAGTTGCTCCATTGTGGTCTACCGTCGTATAATTTATTCATTATTATACCATTAATCATAGTAACGCCATATTCATTATCTAAACCTCTAATTCTAAAACGAGCTAAACCCCAATTAAAAGCGGCTGCTTGTTGATAGGTATCTCGAGTTGCCTGTAAAAGTCCAGATGTACTTTCTGAACCACTATTGTCGTCTCCTAAATCATTTTCGGTAATTGTAACCAAACTGAGTTGTTGTTCAGAAGTAATATCCTCTTCTAAAACTATAACTCCTATATCTAAAGATTCACTATTATTGGATTCTAAAACAAAAGTTTGCTGGATATAACCCGTAGATTTAACCACTAAAACTTGCTCCCCAAAAGGAATAGTTTGAAAAACAAAATTGCCTTCAAAATCCGTTAATGTTGATTGATTAGTACTTTGAATAACCGCAACAACATTTCGTAATGGTTTTTGACTTTTAGCATCTATAACTTTTCCTTTCAATGCAGGAGATTGTTGTGCAAAAACAAAAACAGCTTGTAGTACAAGTACCGTACTTAACAAATGCTTTTTCATAAAGTATATTAAAATTAATAGTAATTTAATGTTAAGTAGTTTAAACTTAACAGCCAACAAATGTATAACTTTTAACAATATTATTTACCTTTGAACCCTGTTTTCTAATAAACATAACTATAAAATAATCTTCTAATATGAATATAAAGCACTATTTATCAGTTTTTTTTGTGATTTTATCAATAACTAATGCTTTTTCTCAAGAGAAAAAATTTAAAGTTCATACCGTGGCTTTTTATAATTTTGAGAATTTATTTGACACTATAAATGACCCAGATACGTATGATGAAGAATACACGCCAGCAGAGGGTTGGACGTTAAAAAACTACAAAAAAAAATTAGATAATTTAAGTAAAGTTCTTATTGAATTAGGAACCAGTGAAAATCAAAAAAACGCTCCAGTAATTATTGGTGTTTGCGAAATTGAAAACAGAAAAGTTCTAGAAGATTTAACTAAACATCCTATTTTAATCAACAAAGGATATAAAGTGGTGCATTTTGATTCGCCAGATAAACGTGGAATTGATGTTGGTTTTTTGTATCAAGAAAAACATTTTCAACCAACTAGCTATATCAATGTGCCTTTATATGTTTATGAATCTGAATCTGAATCAGGTAAAAAGAGTAAAAAAGAAGAAGATGAAACAGATGAAAATTTGAATTACGATAAAAAAACCAAACGAATTTACACCCGCGATCAATTATTAGTAACTGGTTTATTAGACGGTGAAGAAATTAATATAATTGTAAACCACTGGCCATCACGTTCTGGTGGCGAAAAAAAAAGTAGCCCTTACCGAGAGGCAGCAGGAAGATTGAATAGAAAAATTATGGATTCTATCATCAAAATTAATCCAAAAGCCAAGTTAATTTCTATGGGCGATTTTAATGATGGTCCCTACAATAGGTCCGTAAAACAAGGCATAGGAGCAAAATTAAAAAAATCGGAATTAAAAGAACCAAGAGATGTTTTTAATCCGTTTGAGCAAATGGCTAAAGACGGTCACGCTTCTTTATTCTACAGAGATTCAGGTGATATTTTTGACCAAATCATGGTAAGTCAACAATTAGTTCCAGCTGATAATAACGATTATAGTTCTTTCAAATATTGGAAAGCGGGTATTTATAACAAACCCTTTCTTATCCAAAAAACAGGTCAATGGAAAGGATATCCTTTACGTAATCAAAATGGTATTCCTGGATTTTCTGATCACTTCCCAGTTTATATTTATTTAGTGAAAGAAGTGAAGTAATACCAAAGTTAATAATTTAATAAGGTTAGTTTGTAACAAAAAGTACAGTTAACCTTTTTTCTTTTTAGTAACTTTACGTTTTAAATTAAAATTGATGGCAATAGGAAAACCGTTTAATTTACAAAAGTGGATTGAGGACAACAAAGCATTGTTAAAACCACCTGTGAGTAATAAGAATTTATATGTGGAATCTGATGATTACATTGTAATGGTTGTGGGTGGACCCAATGCACGAAAAGACTATCACTATAATGAAACCGAAGAATTATTCTATCAGTTAGAAGGTGAAATCACCGTTTATATTCAAGAAGATGGTGAAAAGAAAGCTATGAAACTTTCAGCAGGCGATATGTATTTACATCCTGCTAAAGTACCACATTCACCAGCAAGGACTGAAGGTTCTGTCGGATTGGTAATCGAAAGAAAACGTGTAGGTAAAGGATTCAATGATGGTTTATTGTGGTTCTGCGACAATTGCAATCATAAATTACACGAAGTATATTTTGAATTACACGATATAGAAAAGGATTTTTTACCACATTTTAGTACCTTCTACAATTCAGAAGAAAAAAGAACCTGCAAAAAATGTGGCACTGTAATGGAAACCAATCCGAAGTTTACAAAAAAATAATGCTGTAACACAAAGTTTCACAAAGATTTTTCACAACGTTTCGCAAAGGAATCTGTGAAAATCTGTGAAATCCGTGGCAAAAAATAACACCAAGAATAAACCCTTGAGTCCTTCGTGCATTCATTGTGTTCCTTGTGGTTAAAAAATATATTTTCTATCTTTGAAAAAAATTTAACAAAAACCGAATAAAAAGTTATAAAATGATATCTGAAGCAGCAATTCAATTTGGAATGCAAGACGCTTTGCAACAATTAGGAATTAAAGAAATTAACGAAGGAACTTCAACAGGTTCTAAGTGGTTTTCTAACGGGAAAATCATCGAATCCTATTCACCTGCAACAGGCGATTTAATTGGAAAAGTAAAATCTTCCACAAAAGAAGATTATGAAACAGCTATGAGTGCTGCAGAAGAAGCGTTCAAAACATGGCGTTTGGTTCCGGCTCCAAAAAGAGGGGAAATCGTTCGTCAAATGGGAGAAGAATTGCGTAAACACAAAGAAGCATTAGGAAAATTAGTGTCTTTTGAAATGGGTAAATCCTATCAAGAAGGTCTTGGAGAAGTGCAAGAAATGATTGATATCTGTGATTTCGCAGTTGGTTTATCACGTCAATTACACGGATTAACTATGCATTCAGAACGTCCAATGCACAGAATGTATGAGCAATGGCATCCATTTGGAATTGTTGGCATCATTTCGGCTTTTAACTTCCCTGTTGCGGTTTGGTCTTGGAACACCATGTTGGCTTGGATTTGTGGTGACGTTTGTATTTGGAAACCAAGTTCAAAAACGCCTTTGTGTGGTGTGGCATGTCAAAACATCATTCAAACGGTATTAGAAAGAAACAATTTACCAGAAGGAATCAGCTGTTTAGTAGTTGGTAACGAATCGGGTGATTTAATTAATAACGACAAACGTATTCCATTAGTATCGTTTACAGGTTCTACAAGAATTGGTCGCCACGTATCAAAAACAGTAGCGGAACGTTTTGGAAATACTATTTTAGAATTAGGTGGAAACAACGCAATTATCGTTTCTAAAGAAGCTGATTTGTCAATGGTTTTGGTAGGAGCAGTTTTTGGAGCCGTAGGAACTGCAGGTCAACGTTGTACTTCAACGCGTAGATTAATTGTTCACGAAAGTGTTTACGATAAAACATTAGACGTTTTAGCGAAAGCATATGCTCAGTTAAAAATTGGAAACCCATTAGATGCAAATAATCACGTGGGACCACTTATCGATAAAGGTGCAGTGCAAGATTACTTAAACGCAATTGAAAAAGCAAAAGCAGAAGGTGGAAGAGTAATTGTAGAAGGTGGGGTTTTAGAAGGAAAAGGATATGAGAGCGGTTGTTATGTAAAACCATGTATCATTGAAGCGAAAAACGAGTTCGAAATCGTACAACACGAAACTTTTGCTCCAGTTTTATATGTAATGAAATACAGTACCATTGAAGAAGCTATCGAAATGCAAAATGCAGTTCCTCAAGGATTATCTTCTTCTATCTTTACCAACAACATGAGAGAAATGGAATTATTCCTTTCGGCTGCAGGTTCTGATTGTGGTATTGCTAACGTAAACATTGGAACTTCTGGTGCTGAAATTGGTGGTGCTTTTGGTGGTGAAAAAGAAACAGGTGGTGGTCGTGAATCAGGTTCAGATGCATGGAAAGCTTACATGAGAAGACAAACTAACACGATTAACTACGGAACAGCGTTACCTTTAGCTCAAGGTATTAAGTTTGATTTTTAATTAAGTGATTAGTGAAAAGTAATTAGTGATTAGTTACTTTTTGAATATAGAAAAACCCTGTAATAATCTTAACCTGTTTAAAAGCTAAATTAGACTTTGTTTTTTGGTGATATGATATTGCAGCCTAAAAAAAAATCTTCTTTATTTCGATTGCAATGAAGTAATAGGAATAAAAAAATACTGGAAATTGCGGATTTTATAAGTTTTTTCACAGCCTGACGTTATAAAGCTTTTTGCAGTAGCGGTCAAATTTACCAAAAGTTTTGATTTTACACAAACCACAACAATTACAAAAGCGACTTTCAGAAAAGCCCGAAAGCCGCTATTGCAAAAAAACTGTTATGGGAAGTGCTAATCTTCGTCTAGTGGTATTGGTTCGTTATTCATAAATGCTTCAAATGAGCCAATCGGTGCAAAGTCAATGTTAATAATGGAATAATTGTTTTTATCTCTCCAAAGTCGAACACTATCAGTTCCTTTTTTTTGTAACCATTCACGAGTTACTAATTTCCTGTCTTTTAAGCCTAAAACATCAACTAAAAGCCATTGTCCGAGTGCAGATTGTCCATAACGTTTTCCGTTTTCATCTCGTTCAGTGTTACTTCCTGACTGCAAACCTTTCATATTGCTTTGAGTGACCAATGACGGAATTTTTTTGCCGTTTGGAAGTTGCAAATAAAAACGAACTTCTGGCTTATTATCCTTATCGCCTTGATAATTTTTTTGTTCATTTTCAAATTCAAAAATGTCTTTCGTGAAAAAGTTTGGGTGCTTTTTGTGAAATTCTCTCGGAATTGGAATATAAACTTCGTTTAATGGTCGTAAAGTTTCACTTCCTTTATTTTTAGATGCCGCATTCCAAGCATTTAATCCCGATTTTTCTTCAACTTCTTTTGATTGGTAAGAATAAAGTGGTAGATAAACTTCAACGATATTTTTAACAGCAACTTTTGCCTTATCAATAAAGTTAAAATATGCTTCTAATAAAAATGAAAATGGGTCTTCAATGATTTGAATATCAAATTGATGAAGTAAAAAAGTATCTTTTTTTGATGAATCGAATTTTTGATGAATTTGCGAATCTCCAAATGTATATTTATAATCTTTGTGTCCGTCCGACCAAGAAAATGCAGTTGGTGTTAGATTAAATTTTTCAAGTTTGTTTAAATCAATCAATGGATAAGCACATTCGTTGATTACAAAACGACCTTCATCACGAGTTACATAATGATAAATATTTTTGTTTTCTGATAATCCTAAACGCTCGTAATCACTTCTCATACGCTCGTTTTTGATTTCTGAAATTTTGTAAGCTAATGCTTCAACATCTTTATTTTTAAAAACTGAGTTGATGTCATTTTGGTAGCGCTTGAGTTGCATTACTTTTTGAAAAGACGGTTTGCTATTCATCCAAGTTTTTAAACCAATTCCAATTCTGTCATTTCCAAAAACAGAAACAACATCGTGAGGAGTGTTTCCAATATCTGCATTTTGACTATCGAAAATTTTAGCAAAAACTGTTTCTTGAAATTTGGAATCAAGATACGGAATCATATCGCCTTGTTTTTGGCGAAAAAGATTTTAGAGAATAAATTATTTTTTGAGGAAAGTTTTTTGGTTATATTTTTATCAATCTAAAGATGAGTTGTAAATCACAATCTTTGCAATAAATAATAGTATTTTCATCTACTTCAAAAGTGTCCAAATCAATATTAAGTTCTTCCGAAAGATCAATATCACAAATGGGACAATTAATAGAATCACACATATTTAATTTGATTGGGAATGGATTTACCGAAGGTATTTCTATTGTGTAATCTAACATACTTCTGAAATTAAATGATATTCTTTTGTTTCTTTGGATTTGATAATTCTTTCCTCAAATTTTAAATTTTTCAAAGGATTTTCAATAGTTAAAAAAGTAGGTAAATCATCTAAATTC
>Ga0209175_10000801_pt1 | contig 16905 bp, 17 predicted proteins | sample JI91814C2DNA_FD_187506 | JGI IMG/M metagenome (GOLD analysis project Ga0209175, IMG submission 187506) | Wastewater effluent complex algal communities from Wisconsin, to seasonally profile nutrient transformation and Carbon sequestration -... | ecosystem: Engineered > WWTP > Effluent > Algae...
TCCAGGGCGATGGCTTCGTCTTCGGGGCTTTCCCAGTCCCAGCGGCCCAGGTAGGGGTGGCGGCCGACGAGGGCGGTTTCGAGCACGGTGGCGCTGAAAAAATCGGGCTGGCTCTGGGCCAGCAGGCCGCGCAGGCAGGCTTCGTGACCGCGCGGCCAGGCGCCGTAGGGCTGGCCCGCCAGCAGCACCGCACCCCCGAGGGGTTCGCGCAGGCCGGCCAGGGTGTGGAGCAGGGTGCTTTTGCCGGCGCCGTTGCGGCCGAGGATGACCAGCGTGTCGCCCGGCTGCAGCGTGAAGTCGAGTTCGCGGCAGACGCTGTGGCGGCCAATCTCGACCGACAGCCGGTCGGCACCGAGGATGGGGGGGCGGACGTCCATTTTCATCGCGGATGCCTCGCCAGCAAAAAGAGGAACACCGGCACGCCGATCAGCGCGGTGAGCACCCCCACCGGCAGCTGGATGGGCGCGACGACGGTGCGCGCGGCGGTGTCGGCGGCGCACAGCAGCACGCCGCCGGCCAGGGTGGCGGCGGGCAGCAGCAGGCGTTGGTCGTTGCCGATGGCGAGGCGCACCAGGTGCGGCACGATCAGCCCGACAAAACCCACCGAGCCGACGGTGGTGACGGCCACCGCGGTGAGCAGTGCGCCGAGGCCGTAGACCAGCGCCCGCAGGCGCCCGACACGCACGCCCAGCGCCCGGGCGGTGATTTCGCCACGGGCCAGCAGGTTGAGTTCCCGCGCGAAGGGCAGGGCAATCACCAGGCCCATGAGCAGCAGCACAAGTGCCGGCCACGGTTGGCTGACGCTGCTGGCGTCGCCCATCAGCCAGAACAGCATGCCCTTGACGCGGCCTTCTGGCGCGAGGCTGAGCATCAGCGCGACGGCTGCGCCACAGCCGGCGGCGACGATCACGCCGGTGAGCAGCAGGCGGGTTTGCGTCCATGAGCCGTCGCCGCGGGCGAGGCCGAAGACCAGCAGCGTGGCGCCCAGCGCGCCGACGAAGGCGCCGGCATCGATCCAGCCCGAGGCGGCGCCGGCCAGGATCGCGCCCAGCGCGCCCACCGCGGCGCCGCCGGAAATCCCCAGCACATACGGGTCGGCCAGCGGGTTGCGCAACAGCACCTGCATCAGCGCGCCGGCCAGGGCCAGCAGCCCGCCGCAGGCAAAGGCGGCGGTGGCGCGGGGCAGGCGCAGGGTGCGCACGATGTCGGTTTCCATGCCGCCCGCGCCGCCGGTGATCGCGTTGAGCAGATCGGAGCCGGAAACCGGCAGTGCCCCGGCCGACAGCGACCACGCAAAGGCTGCCAGCGCCGCCAGCACGAGGCCGGCCAGCACCCGCCGCGCACGACCGTGGCTGCGCCGGTATGGCGTGAGGGGGATGGCGGGCTGCGTCGAGGCCATCGTCAGTACGCCTGGGTCAGGCGGGAGCGGATTTTCTGCATGGGTTCAGCGGGTTGCGGGGGCGGCTGAGCGCCCGCGGTTTCGGGTGAGTCTTACTTTGGCGCGTAGCGTACGCCGAAGAAGACGTTGGCGCCGGCCGTCTCGTAACCCGCGACGGTGACGTAGTCCTTGTCGAGCACGTTGTTGGCGCGGGCGAAGACCGACCAGTCACGATCCGGGCTGTAGCTGCCGTAAAGGTTCAGCAGGCTGTAGCCGCCCAGCCGGGTGGTGTTGGCATCCGTGTCGAAACGGCCGCCCGAGGCGTACAGCTCCGTCCGCCATTCCCACTTGCCGAGCTTCTGGCCGACGCTCACGGTGCCGAAGTTGGCGGCCCGGCGAGCCAGGCGGTTGCCGGTGCTTTCGTCCTTGGGATCCTGGTGGGTGGCGTTGGCCGCCAGGTTGAAACCGGCGAGGCGGCCGCTGTAGGCCAGGGTCGCCCCGCTCAGGCTGGCGCTGCCGATGTTCACCGGCGAGGTACGGCCGGACCATGAAATCAGGTCGGTGATCTTGTTGGAGAACCACACCAGGCTGGCTTCGTGGTTGCCACTCACGTAGTACACGCCGGCTTCCCGGTTCTTTGAGGATTCCGGTTTCAGGTTTGGATTTCCTTCGTAGCCAAAACCATCAAGGGGGTAGTACAGGTCGTTGAAGGACGGCGCCTTGAAGGCCGTGCCGTAGGACGCGCTGGCGCGCCACGCGCGGCTGATCTGGTAGCCGTAGGCCAGCGAACCGGTGTTCCGGTCGCCAAACTGGGAGTTGTTGTCCCGGCGTAGCGTGGTTTGGAGGCGATGGGCGTCGAGCGAGGCGTTCCAGCCGAAGATGAACGAGTCGATGGTCCGGTCGTTCTGGGTAAAGGCAGACGACGAGTCGACCTGCTGCCGGAGGCGCTCGGCGGCGAGCAGAAAGCGGCCAGCCCGGGTCGTGATGTCGTTCTGCCAGGCGTATTGCTCCTGGATCGTGCGAAAGCGGCTGCTGGCGACGGCGTTCTTGATGTCGAAGGACTTGTCGGTGCTTTGCCCAGCGCGCAGGGTGCTGGTCCAGCTCTCGCTGAACGCGTTTTTCAGGTAGAGGCCGTAGTTGAGAACGTTCAGATCGTTGCGATAGTTGCTCGTCCGGCCGGTGCCGTCGTAGCGGTTGGAGCCTTCGCTCTGGAACAGGTTGAGGCCGATCTCATGTCCCTTGGCCAGCTGGTAGGCGAAGTTGGCACTGGCGCTGTTGTTCTCGAAGCCGTCCCGGTCCGGGTTGTAGGTGGGGCCGACCCGGCTGCTGAAGCCGTCGGTCTTGGTGTGGGTGGCCTGCACGCTGTAGTTGAAAACAGCCGTGCCACCCGCAACGCCGGCACTCACGGAGCGGGTACCGTAAGTGCCCATGCCGGCTTCCACATTGGCGCGGGTCGGGCCTTCTCCGCGGCGGGTGAAGATCTGGATCACGCCACCGATGGCGTCGCTGCCATACAGGGCCGACGCCGGGCCACGCAGAATCTCGATGCGCTCGATCTGGCTGACCGGCAGGCGCGACCAGGAGAACTGGCCGAGGGAGGCCGAGCCGACCCGCATGCCGTCGATGAGCACCACGGTGTGCCTGGCATTGGCGCCGCCGCGCATGTAAACGCTGGAACTGGCGCCGGGGCCGCCGTTGGAGGCGTATTCCAGGCCGGGCTGGCGGGAGAGGATCTCGGCAACGGTGCTCTGGCCGGCGTCGTCCAGATCGGCACGCTCCAGAACCGTGACATCGCTCAGCTGTTCGTTGATGCGGGTCACCTGGCGCGTGGCGGTGACGACGACGGTGGGCTGTTCGTGTTCGGCAGCCTGCGTGACGGACGGCAATGCGGCGGCGACCGCGAGAACGGTGAGGGTGGGGCGGATGATCATCTGATGGTTTCTCCCTGACCCGCTGGCGTCCCCGCCGACGGGTGGATTGCGTCTGGAGGCGCCGGGGAGATGACTGAAGAGAAAGGCCCGGAAAAATCCTTGACCGCGCTCGCCGCCACTACCCCGTGGCACTTCCGCTGGATGTGATCGAGGCCGGTATCCGGGCTTGCAGATCAAGGCGGGCCGAAAGGGCGGACCGCTTGCGAAGCGTCGCCTTCCCAGGCCCGAAGACCCAGTGGCGGTGTGACGCGTCGTTATCCTGCTTACCGTTGCGGGGGCAGCACAGGTATTGCGGCTTCGCTGGAAGCTCGCGCACCTGTTTCCCGTTTAACTCCTGGGCCGAAAGGCCTGGGGAGCACCTGGAACACGTCTGTCGCCAGCGGCAGGGCCGTTGGCGAACAGCCCCCGATGATAGCATTGAAAAATTCAATTTTTCGGTAAGGGGCAGGCGTGATGAGTGAACGACGTGAGTTTGGAATGCGGGCGCCGGCGCTGCGGGGCGGGTGCGGAGTCTTCACCTCGCCTGCCTTGCGCCTGGCTGCCCCATGACCCGCGAACTGATCCTCGGCGGCGCCCGTTCGGGCAAGAGCCGCCTGGCCGAGCAGCAGGCTGCCGCCAGCGGAATGGCGGTGCATGTCATCGTGACCGCCGAAGCGCTGGACGAAGAAATGAGCGCCCGCATTGCCCGCCACCGGGCCGATCGCCCGGCCGGCTGGACGGTGCTCGAAGTGCCGCGCGCGCTGGCTCTTGCGCTCGAAGCGACGGCCGCGCCGGAACGCTGCGTGGTGGTCGATTGCCTCACCCTGTGGCTGGCCAACCTGCTCGACGGCGCCGAAACCCTGCCGCCCGGCGCCGGGGCCGAGTTGCTGCCGGCCTTCGCCCGCGAGCGCGCCGCGCTGCTCGGGCTGATCCCGCGCCTGCCGGGCCGGGTGATCTTCGTGGCCAACGAAGTGGGCCTCGGGCTGGTGCCCGAAACCCCGCTTGGCCGCCTGTTTCGTGACGAAGCGGGCCGCCTGAACCAGGCCATCGCGGCGCTGGCCGACCGGGTTGTCTTCGTGGCCGCCGGCCTGCCGCTGGTGTTGAAGAGCTGACGCAGCGCGAAATGCCTTTGAATGGTGCATTTTTGTGGTGCTTCGTTCATCGCGATCCCGTTTGAATTTTTATATCCAAATTGGTGCGTAAATTATAGATAATCCCTGTTTTGGTGCATCCAGTTTCCATTTCAGAGTGATCCCCATGAAATACACATCGGCAAAACAATTTCTCCTGCACGTCTCGGATCGCAATCCCGGCCAGCCCGAGTTCATCCAGGCGGTTACCGAGGTCGTGGAAAGCCTGTGGCCCTTTATCGAGAAGAACCCCCGCTACGTCGAACACGGCTTGCTGGATCGCCTGGTCGAGCCCGAGCGCACGCTGATGTTCCGCGTTGCGTGGATCGACGACCGCGGCCAGGTGCAGGTCAACCGCGGCTACCGCATTCAGCACAGCATGGCCATCGGCCCCTACAAGGGCGGCATCCGCTTCCACCCGTCGGTCAACCTGTCGGTGCTCAAGTTTCTGGCCTTCGAGCAAACCTTCAAGAACGCCCTCACCACCCTGCCCATGGGCGGCGGCAAGGGCGGTGCCGACTTCGATCCCAAGGGCAAGAGCCCGACCGAAGTGATGCGTTTTTGCCAGGCCTTCGTCAGCGAGCTGTTCCGCCACGTGGGTTCCGACACCGATGTGCCCGCCGGTGACATCGGCGTGGGCGGCCGGGAAGTCGGCTACATGGCCGGCATGTACAAGAAACTCAGCAACCGCGCCGACTGTGTGTTCACCGGCAAGGGCCTGAGCTTTGGCGGCTCTCTGGTCCGCCCCGAAGCCACCGGCTATGGCACCGTGTATTTCGCCGACGAAATGCTCAAGACCCGCGGCCTGTCTTTCCAGGGCCTGCGCGTCAGCGTGTCGGGCTCGGGCAACGTGGCCCAGTACGCAGTCGAAAAGGCCATGGCGCTGGGCGCCAAGGTGGTGACGGTGTCCGATTCCAGCGGAACCGTCATCGACGAAGATGGCTTTACCCCGGAAAAGCTCGCCATTCTGATGGACGTCAAGAACCACCACTACGGTCGAGTCAGCGACTACGCCGAGCGCACCGGAGCCCGCTTCGAGGCCGGCAAGCGGCCGTGGAGCGTGAAGGTGGACGTGGCGCTGCCCTGCGCCACCCAGAACGAACTCGACGCCGCCGACGCCGCCGCGCTGATCAGTAACGGCGTGATCTGCGTGGCCGAAGGCGCCAACATGCCGTCCACCATGGAGGCCGCCAAGGCCTTTGAAGCGGCCGGCGTGCTCTACGCACCCGGCAAGGCCAGCAACGCCGGCGGCGTGGCCACCTCGGGCCTCGAAATGAGCCAGAACGCCATGCGCATGTCGTGGCCGCGCGAGGAAGTGGACGCCCGCCTGCTGGAGATCATGAAGGGCATCCACGCGGCCTGCATGCAATATGGCAAGCGCGCCGACGGCAGCATCAGCTACGTCGATGGCGCCAACATCGCCGCCTTCGTGAAGGTGGCCGACGCCATGCTGGCCCAGGGCGTGGTCTGAACCCCGCGGGGGGCGTGTTTCCGGCAAAAACGTACGGGTTGGCCCGCAGGGCGTAACCCGACACGCAGCCGGCACGCCCGGAGCGGAGGGCGCGGCAGGGCGCCCCGTTTCCCGTTTGGCGTTCCCCCGCGCTACCATCCCGGCCTTCGCCCGTCCGACACCGCCACCTGCCATGACCTACGCCATCGTTCGCCCCGACCCGCACATCGCCCCGGCGCTGCAGCAGCGCATCGACACCAAGACCAAGCCCCTCGGCGCCCTTGGCCGCCTGGAAGCGCTGGCCCGGCAGATCGGCCTGATCCAGCAGAGCCTGGCGCCGGAACTGTGCAAGCCGCAGATGCTGGTGTTTGCCGGCGACCACGGTGCAGCCAGGGCCGGTGTGTCGGCCTACCCGCAGGACGTGACCTGGCAGATGGTCGAGAACTTCCTGGCCGGCGGTGCCGCGATCAACGTTTTTGCCCGCCAGATGGGCATGGCGCTGGCGGTTGTCGATGCCGGCGTGGCCCATGAATTTGGCGCCCGGCCCGGCCTGATCGACGCCAAACTCGGCGCCGGAACCGCCAACTACCTCGAAAAGCCGGCCATGGACGCCGCCACCCGCAATCTCGCGCTGGCCCGCGGCCGCGAGCTGGCCAGCGGGCTGGCCGCGCAGGGCTGCAACGTCGTCGGCTTTGGCGAAATGGGCATTGGCAACACCGCCGCCGCATCGCTCATCACCCACTGCCTGACCGGTGTCGAGCTGGATAGCGTGATCGGCCGCGGCACCGGCCTCGACGACGCCGGCATGAACCGCAAGCGCGCGCTGCTGGCCCAGGCCATCGCCCGCGGCGGGCGTCCGGCCGACCCGCTGACCGCGCTGGCCGAGTACGGCGGCTTCGAGATCGCCATGATGGCCGGCGCCATGCTCGGCGCGGCCGAATCCGGCATGCTGCTGCTGATCGACGGATTCATCGTCACCAGCGCGCTGCTGGTGGCCCACGCCCTGGCCCCGGACATCCTCCACTACTGCGTCTTCGCCCACCGCTCCAACGAGCAGGGCCACGTGGTGCAGCTTGCCCACCTGGGCGCCGAACCGCTGGTGCAGCTTGATTTGCGCCTCGGCGAAGGCACCGGCGCCGCGCTGGCCTACCCGCTGGTGCAGGCCGCGGTGAATTTCCTCAACGAGATGGCGAGTTTCGAATCCGCGGGAGTGGCAGGCAAGGCGTGAGACGGGTTAGCGGACACGTTATTCGAGCCCCGCACGCGGCCCTTCACCCCTGACTGATCTTTCCTCGCCTGCCCCATGCTCGCCCAGTTCGAACTCTTTTTCATCGCCCTCGGTTTCTTCACCCGTCTGCCGGTGCCGCGCTGGGTGGATTTCACGCCGGACAAGCTCGGCCAGGCGGCGCGTTTCCTGCCGCTGATCGGCTGGCTGATCGGCCTCGTCGGGGTGGGCGTGTACTGGCTGGCGGTGCAGGTTCTGCCGGTGGACCTGGCCCTGGCGCTGTCGATGGCCGCGACCATCCGCGCCACCGGCGCCTTTCACGAAGACGGCTGGGCCGACACCTGCGACGGCCTCGGCGGCGGCTGGACCCGCGCCCAGGTGCTGGCGATCATGAAGGATTCGCGCATCGGCAGCTACGGCGCCATCGGCCTCGTGCTGATGCTGCTCGCCAAGTACCTGGTGCTGGCCCACCTTGGCGCCGACGAGGATTACCCGGTGATCGCCGCGCTGCTGGTGGCCCACCCGCTGTCGCGCCTCGTGGCCGTGGGCCTGATGGCGCTGCTCGACTACGCCCGTGCCGACGACAGTTCAAAATCCGCCCCGGTGGCCCGCCGCCCGACCTCCGCCGAGCTGGGCATTGCCACGCTGGCCGGCGTGCTGCCGCTGCTGTTGCTGAGCCCGCGGGAGGCGCTGGCGGCCCTGGTGCTGGCGGCCCTCGTCGTGGTGCTGGCGGCGCGCACCTTCAAACGCCGCCTGGGCGGCTACACCGGCGATTGCCTTGGCGCCGCCCAGCAGGTGGCTGAAGTTTCAATCTATCTGGGAATCCTCGCATCGTGGAGCTTTACCTGATCCGTCACCCCCGGCCCGCTGTGGCGCCGGGCATCTGCTACGGGCAGACCGACCTCGGCCTGGCCGAATCCGCCAGCGCGGTTGCCGAGCGTCTGCGCCCGCTGCTGCCGCAAGATTTTGCCCTCTACGCCAGCCCGCTGGCCCGCGCGCGCCTGCTGGCCGAAGCCCTCGGTACGCCGCAACTCGACCCGCGCCTGAAAGAGATCCACTTTGGCGACTGGGAAGGCCGCAGCTTCGACGATATCGGCCAGGCCGCGCTGGACGCCTGGGCGGCCGAGCCGCTCGATTTCGCCCCGCCCGGCGGCGAATCGCCGCGCAGCATGGCCGCCCGCGCCCTCGATTTTCTGGCCGACCTGCGCGCCGCGCCGCCGGCCCCGGCGGTCGTCGTGGTGGCCCACGGCGGCCCCCTGCGCGCACTGGCCGGCCAGCTTTTGAGCGTGCCGCCGGAGCATTGGCTGGGGCTGGATTTTGCCTGCGGCCAAGCCACCCGCCTCGATCTCCACGACTGGGGCACGGTGCTGCGCTGGTTCAACCGCTAGCGCAGCCCGCAACCCACGCATGACCGACTTCATCGCCTGCACGCCCAAACACCCCATGGACGGCTGAAACCACCATGACCATGGATGTCTTTTGCGCCGATGACGGCGAAAAAATCCACCTGAAGATTTCCGGCAACGGCCCGCCGCTGGTGCTGCTGCATGGCTGGACCTCCACCCACCGCGACTGGAATCCCTTCCTGGCCGCCTTCGAGGCGCGCCACCGGGTTTTTCGCTGGGACGCCCGCGGCCACGGCGGCCATCCCCTCGTCACCCGGAGCATTCCGTCTGCCCCGCGCATGGCCCGCGACCTGCACAACCTGCTCGATCACTACGGGCTCGAAAAAGCCGTGGTGGCCGGCCACTCGATGGGTGCGCTGACGCTCTGGCAATACCTGCGCGACTTTGGCGAAGAGCGCCTGTCGCACCTCGTGATCATCGACCAGTCGCCCCGGCTCCTCACCGACGACAACTGGAAAAACGGCATCTACGGCGACTTCGACCACCACCAGAACGCCGCCTTCATCGACGCGCTGGAGCGCGACTTTGCCGAGGCGCTGCTGCGCCTGGTGGCCTTTGGTCACAACGCCAGGGCCCGCGCAGCCTACCTGGACAACACCGCCGGCATGGTGGCGGCCCGCCAGCGCCTGCAAAGCCTGGTGCCGCGACCGCTGATCGACTGCTGGGCCAGCCTTTCCGCGGCCGACTACCGCGACGTGCTGGCCACCATCACCCTTCCGACTCTGCTGGTGTATGGCGGCGCCAGCAACTTCTATTCGACCGCCACCGCCCGTTACGTGCGCGACAGCATTCCCGGCGCCCGGCTCCACATTTACGACGATGTGGACCACGCACCGCACCTGTGGGAGCGCGAGCGCTTCGTCCGCGATGTGCTGGATTTCGTGGCCCAAGCCTGACGCGGACGCTCCCGCAGCCCGTCCGCCAGAATGAAAAAATGTAAATTAGGTTAAATGAGTTAATCCGCGTGACTCGGCCGTCGCGCCGGGCCGGGCGGGTGATAGGGTACAAGCTGATCAACAAGAAATGGGCGAGGTGCCCGTCGTCAGCTCTGTACGCCGGCGCCGTGGTTTCCCGATGCAAAGATGGGTGCACAAGGCTTCGACTATGACCGCATTCAACGGATCGTCGTGATTGCCGGGATGGTGGTGGTGTTTGGCTTGTGGCTTGCCGAGGAGGCCGGCCTGATCCGTACCGCCGCACCGCACGCATCCGCAGTCATCCCGTTGTCGGCCCTGCCGGGGCTCCAGTCCTCGGCGGAAGGCCTGGCGTTGCAGGGCGTCATCGCCGGCAGCGCCACCGCGCCGGGAATCGCGATCCTGGCGGCGACCGGCAAGCGTCCGGTCCTGGTGGCCGAAGGCGCCTATTTCAACGAGGATATCCGCGTCGAGCGCGTGCTGCCCGATCGCGTGCTGCTGCGTCTGCGGGGCGACGCCGTGCCGGTTGTCCTGCCCCTTTCTCCCCAGCCCGCCGCCAAGGCGCCCTGACATCCCCGCCCGGCAGCGCAACGCGCGCCCGCCTTTGCACCCTCGTTACCCGCCGCAGGCGGGGTCGTGGAAACACGAGTCGTCGGTTGTCCGGCCTCCACCATGAGCGCAGGTATCTTCCCTTCCTTCGGCGCGCCGCCTTGCAGGCATGAGCCTGCTGCCGGGCCGTCCGCTTCGCGCCGGTCAGCCGCCCGAATGTGCTAACGGGCGCGTCAACCCGAGCACCGGCAAGGCGCTGAAGACGACCCTGTGGGGCTATGGCTCGACGACCCAGGCGCCGTCCTATCCCGGCCGCAGCTTCAATGTGCGCCGCGATGTGCCGATCACGGTGCGCTAAGTCAATGAACTGATGAACAGTGCCGGCCCGCTGCCCCATCTTGTCCGGGCGATAGGCATTGAAGGCCTTTTGCACGCTGGCGCTGGCCGCGCTGCTGCCGGTCAGGAAGAGCCCGCTGTCGTCGGCGCCAAACTGGCGGGCGTAGTCCTTGAGCTGCCGGGGCGTGTCTGCACCTCGGCAAAAATCCGCGTCATGGGTGGGCCGATGGCCGTGCAGCTGGCCGTGCAGCTGGTGTAGATGAAGTTGAGCAGTACCGGCCGCCCGTCGTCGAGGCGGCGGGCGCCGCGTGATGGCGGTGGGCGTGTTCGTCGGCGCGTGGGCAGCCGTCCGGGCTATTGACCCGTCCATTATTAACTTGTCGAAAGGCAGAGGCGGCGCGGCAGACTGTGGGGGCGACTTCAGTCGCCCGCGGACTCTGATATGCGGCATGTCGATGATTCAACGCGCCGAGGGCGACTGAAGTCGCCCCCACACGCCCAGCCCGAACGGTGGCAAGGGAATCAAAGGGCTGGGTTAATAACTTTGGTTAAATGGGTTAACTCGCGTCAATTCGCGCCGGCGCGGGCCTGGGCCGGTGATACGTTGCGGGCATCTTCAATGCCCCGGTTGCAAGCAGGTCATGAGTCGTTTCGATTACAGGCGCGTGCTGCGTGTCGGCGTGGTGGCCGGTGCGCTGCTGGCTGTCGGGATATGGATCGTCGAGGAGGAGGTGGTGCCCCAAGTGGCGTCGCCGCCGCCAGCGGAATTTGTCGTGTATGACGAACGGCCAGCCTTGTACAGCGCGCTTCAGCCGGGGGCGCTGCCGAGCCTGCAAGGCATTATTGCCGGCAGCGAGGGGGCGCCGGGCGTGGCGATCCTGGCTGCACTGGTCAGTGGCCCCAGCCTGGTGCCCGAGGGCGAGCTTTTCAACGAAGACCTCCGCGTCGAACGCGTGCGGCCCGACGGGGTGCTGCTGCGCCGACTGTCCGATAACGCGTCTGTTGCGCTGATCCTGGAACCGTCGGCCGAGAACGCACTGCCGATGCCGTCGGCGGGTCTGCAGCCGCCCGGGCCGGCGCTGCCGGGGTCGGTTTCCGGCGGGGAGTAAGCCGGCGAGTCCTTGCGTCGAGCCGCCCTGCGCCGCACAATTGGCCGTCATTTTCCGAGGCCATTCCCATTTCCATGCTTGCGCCCGATGCGCACCCGAGTCTGCCTGCTGCGCTGATCGCCTGCCACGAGTGCGACCTGCTGCAGACCGAGCCGGTGCTCGCCCCCGGCGAAACGGCCCGCTGCGCCCGTTGTGGCGCCTTTCTGGCGCGTAACCCGCCGGATAGCGTCGATCGTTCGCTGGCCTTGTGCCTTGCCGCCGCGATTCTTTACCTGATTGCCAATGTTTATCCGCTGGTTGGCCTCGAGATGCAGGGCCAGCGGGTGGAGGTGACGCTCGCCGGCGCCCTGCTGATCCTGTGGCGCGACGGCATGCAGCCGGTGGCGGCGCTGGTCGGCGTCACGACCCTGGTTTTTCCGCTGCTCGAGCTGGCGATGATTCTCGTCGTGCTGGTGCCGCTGCGCCTCGGGCGGGTTTCCCCGCGGCTGGCGCCGTTTTTCCGGCTGGTCCGCTCGGTCAAGCCGTGGGGCATGGTGGAGGTTTTCCTGCTCGGCATGCTGGTGTCGCTGGTCAAGCTTTCGCATCTGGCCGACGTCATCCTTGGCGCGGCCTTCTGGGCCATGGCGGCGCTGATCGTCGTGCTGACTCTCGCTGGGCGGGCTTTCGACAGTCGCCTGCTGTGGCAGACGCCTGTCATCGAGAATCGCCCGTGAGCCGCGAGCGGCCCTTTGTCGCCCGGCAGGCCCGCCAGGCCGGATTCCTCAACTGCCACATCTGCGGGCAGCTCTCGCAGGCGCCGGCCGGCGGCGGTTTCTTGCGCTGCCCGCGCTGCCGGGCGCCGCTGCACATGCGCAAGCCGGCCAGCCTCGCCACCACCTGGGCGCTGGTGATTGCCGCGGCCATCCTCTACATCCCGGCCAACCTGCTGCCGATGATGAGCACCGCCTCGCTGCTCGGCAGCCAGGAGGACACCATCATGAGCGGCGTGATCTTTCTGTGGCAGTCGGGCTCGTGGCCGCTGGCCGCGGTGGTGTTCTTTGCCAGCGTGATGGTGCCGCTGCTCAAGATATTCGCCCTCGTCTATCTGGCCGCCTCGGCCCAGCGCCGCTCGCGCCAGCGGCTGATCCAGCGCACGCGGCTGTACCGCATGGTGGAGTTCGTCGGCCGCTGGTCCATGCTCGACATTTACGTGATCACCATCCTCGTGGCGCTGGTGAAGTTCCAGGGGCTCGCCACCATCCAGGCCGGGCCGGCGGCCGTGGCCTTTGGCGCGGTCGTGGTGCTGACCATGTTTGCCGCCATGAGCTTCGACCCCCGCCTGATCTGGGATCCCGCCGCGGATTCCGCACCCTCCCTGCCTGATCCGGATTCCGACCATGCCTGAGCTCACCCCGCCCACCCTGCCCGCCGCTACCGTCGAAAAGCCGCGGCGCTTCCGCATTCCGCTGGTGTGGATCATTCCGCTGGTGGCGGCGCTGATCGGCGTCTTCCTGGCCGCCCGCACGTATTACGAACAAGGCCCGACGATCACCATCCAGTTCAAGACCGGCGAAGGCCTCGAACCCGGCAAGACCCGCATCAAGTACAAGGATGTGGACGTCGGCCAGATCGCCGCGGTGGCCCTCGCCGAGGACGGCTCCCACGTGGTGGCCACCGCCAGGCTGGCCCGTCAGGCGAGCCGCCTGCTGGTGGATGACACCCGCTTCTGGGTGGTCAGCGCAAAGGTGTCGGGCAGCTCGGTGTCGGGCCTCGGCACCCTGCTGTCGGGCGCCTATGTGGGCCTCGACGTGGGCAAGTCGGAAACCGCCCGCCGTAATTTCGTGGCCCTCGATACGGCGCCGGCCGTCACCTTCGACGCGCCGGGCCAGGTTTTCGTGCTGCAGGCCGACACCCTCGGTTCGATCAGCGCCGGCACCCCGATCTACTTCCGGCGCATCGAGGCCGGCCAGGTTACGGGCTTCCGGCTCGACGAAGAAGGCAAGCGCGTCGAGGTGCAGATTTTCATCAAGGCGCCCTACGACCGCTTCGTGAGCGCCGACAGCCGCTTCTGGAACGCCGGCGGTGTGGATGTGAAGCTCGGCCCCGAAGGGGTGCAGGTCAATACCGAATCCCTCGCCTCCATCGTTGCCGGCGGCATCGCCTTCCTGACGCCCGAGGGCGCCGACAGCGAACCCGCCAAGCGCAACCAGGCCTTCCGCCTTTTCCCCAACCGCAGCGAGGCGCTCAAGCAGCCCCACAGCCAGCTGCTCAGCTACGTGTTGCGCTTTTCGGAATCGGTGCGCGGCCTGTCGGTGGGGGCGCCGGTGGATTTCCGCGGCATTCCGGTGGGCGAAGTCACCGCCATCAGGCCGGATTTCCACCCCCGTGCCACCGATCTCGGGCTGATGGTCGAGGTCGCCATCTTCCCCGGCCGCCTGCAGACCTACTCGCAACCGGGCAAGACCACCTTCTTCGGCAAGGATGCCCATTCCGACGATTTCCGCGCCTTCATCGACCAGCTCATCGCCAACGGCCTGCGCGCCCAGCTGCGCAGCGGCAGCCTCGTCACCGGCCAGATCTACGTCACCCTCGATTTCTTCCCCGCCGCCAAGCCGCTGAAGATCGACTGGAAGCACTCCCCGCCGCTCTTCCCGACCCAGCGCGGCAGCCTCGACGAGCTGCAAACCACGCTGATGCGCATTCTCGCCAAGCTCGACAAGCTGCCCATCGACGAGATCGGCCAGGACACCAGGCAGGCCATCGCCAGCCTCGGCCGCACCATCGACGAAGCCGAGCGCCTGGTCAAACGCCTCGACGGCCTGGCCAGCGGCGATGTGCGTGACACCGTTGTCGAAGCCCGCAGCGCCATCGCCGACGCCCGCAAGCTGCTCGCCAGCGATGCCCCGCTGCAGCAGGACATGCGCGCCAGCCTGCAGGAGCTGGGCCGCGCCGCCCAGGCCCTGCGCCACCTGGCCGACACCCTCGACCGTCACCCCGAAGCGCTGCTGCGCGGCAAGCCCGAGGAAAAACCATGAAGCGCCCCGAATTCCCATCGAAAGGACACCGATCATGAACACCGCACGAACCCTTGGCGCCGGCCTGCTGCTGCTGTGCGCCAGCGCCGTCGGGCAGGCCGCCGACGTCCGGCCCGGACTGTGGGAATTCCGCTCGACGCGGATGAGCGTCGCCGGCATGCCCGACATGTCGGCGCAAATGGCCGAAATGCAAAAGCAGCTCAAGAACCTGCCGCCCGAAACCCAACGCATGCTTCAGCAGCAAATGGCATCGCGGGGCGTGCAAATGGGTAACGACGGTTCGGTGCGCAGCTGCATCACCCCCGAACAGGCCAAACAGGACAACATCTATTCCGGCCGGACCGACGGCGGCTGCACCCTCGTCAGCGTCACCAAAACCGGCAACACCGTGCACGGACGCCTCAACTGCACCCAGCCCCAGGGCACCGCGGATTTCGAAACCACCATCGACGGCCCGGAACACTTCACCACGCGCGTCAAGATGCGCTCGGCGCAGGGCGACATGCAGGCGGACACCGACGCCCGCTGGCTCTCGGCCCAATGCGGGTCGCCCGCCCGTACCAAGCCGTGATGCCGCCCATGCGCCCCGTTCTGTACGCCTCCGTCCCGGCCTTCATCCTCGCCCTTGTCCTCACCGCCTGCGGTACCACGCCGCCGGTGCGGCACTACACCCTGGGTCCGCTCGCGCCGCTTGGCGTGGCGCCCGAGGCCGGCCCGGCGGGCATCGCCGGCGCCAGTCTGGTAGTGGGCCCGGTGAGCGTGCCGGCCGCCATCGACCGCCTGCACATCGTGCGCCTGCTGGACGGTGCCCGCGCCGACGTGGCCGACGGCCACCGCTGGGCCGCGCCGCTCAAGACCGAGATCGCCCGCCGCGTGGCCGGCGAACTGGCCCGTCGCACACCCTACGCCCGCGCGGTCGCCTGGCCCCAAGCCAGCATCGCCGACCCCGACCTGAGCCTGCCCATCGACGTGCAACGCTTCGACGCCGAGGGCTTCGAGCGCGTCACGCTGGAAGCCGTGTGGAGCCTCCGCAAGGCCGGCCGGGATATAGCCAGCCACCGCTTTGCCGCCACCGAAGCCCTCACCGAGCCCACCTGGGAAGCCCTCGCCGCCGCCCACGGCCGGCTGGTGGACGCCCTGGCGCGGGACGTGGCGACGGCGCTGAAGCCGCGCTGAGCCGTTCCCGCTCTCTCTGGGCGGAATGGAAAACGGCCCGCCTTGCGGGCGGGCCGTTGCCGGGGGTTTTCCCCCGAAGCCGGTGCGGCCGCTCAGGCCTTGCGGCGGCGCAGGCAGGCGAGGCCGGCGAAGCCCAGGCCCAGCAGAGCCATCGAGGCGGGTTCGGGAACGGCGTTGGTCCGGTCGAAAGTGATGTTGTCGACGACCTCGATGAGGTTCAGCGCGCCGCGGTTGGCGTTCGTATAGGTGAACACGGCGCGGTCAAACAGCTGGCCGGTGTAGCTGATCGTCTGGTTCATGATGTCGTCGTTGTTGGACGCCATCAGCACGTCGGCGATCATCGTGCTGGCCGAGAAGAGTTGCAGGTAGGCGAAGATGTCCTGACCGATGGACCTGTCGTCGTTGCCGAAGGCCAGGGACAGGCTGTTCATCTGGGTGGCAAAACCGATGCTCAGCGCGCTGGCGTCGTCGTCGAAGATCCCGAGGCTCTTGCCGATACCCTGACTGCCGTAGTTACCAACGTACAGGTTGCTGCCGGAGGTGTCCGTGAAGGTCACGCCGGCCTGGCCGGCGACCGAGAAGCCGTTGGCCTTGGCGCCGGCAGCCACCCGATTCAAAGTTGATGGTCGTCGGTGCGGCCTGGGCGGAAGCCATGGCGGACAGGGCGATAGCGGCGGCGATGAGCGTTTTGGTCATGGTGAAAGTCGATTTCGTCGATAGTAGTTATCCTGGTGGTCACATAGCATAAATCGTGCCATGTGAAATAATTAACGGTTAATAAAAGTAAAAACCATAAAAATCAAATACATAAAAAATCGTGAATTTGTCACTGTAAATAATTTCGACAAAATTAAGCGATTTTGTCGTTTTTAAACGGATGTCTGAGGCGTCGGGCGGAGGGCGTGTCGCAGGCGTGATGAGCGCCCGCCGGCGTCAAGCGGCAGGGCGTGAGGCGGGGGTTGAGCGTGCCAGCCCCGGCGGCGTGTCAGTCGGCGCCGGCCTTTGGCGGGGTGGTTTTCTTCCGGGGCGTGGTGGCCTTCGCCGCCGCCTTGCGCGGGGTTCTGCCGGCGGGCTTGATACGCCCCAGCCGGCGCCGGATTTCGTCAGAGTCCATCCACAAATCGCTGCCTTGCAGGATGTGGGCGATGTCGCTGAGGCTGAGGAACGGCGTGCAGATGCGCGTGGTGACTTTTTCGAACCAGCTGCCGAGGGCGTGCACTTCGGCCATCTGCTCGCTGCCCTTGCCGGCAAAGCTGCTCGAATAGGTGTGGAACATCAGCTGGCAGTTGTCGTGGACGATCAACTCGT
>Ga0209175_10000812_pt1 | contig 16745 bp, 15 predicted proteins | sample JI91814C2DNA_FD_187506 | JGI IMG/M metagenome (GOLD analysis project Ga0209175, IMG submission 187506) | Wastewater effluent complex algal communities from Wisconsin, to seasonally profile nutrient transformation and Carbon sequestration -... | ecosystem: Engineered > WWTP > Effluent > Algae...
TTCGAGGGTGGCGAGTTCCGGGAAGGCTTCGTCAAAACGGCCCAGCTTGCCCAATCCGCGAATGTAGGCCAGCGTGAAGGACATGGCGGCGAAGTTGTCCGGACTGTAGTGTTTGCGGAGTAGGTCGCGAGCGCGTCGCGCGTCTGCAATGCCGGATTCGGGTTCGCCGCAATTCACCCGGCGGTTGCCGCGGTTGCCGAGCTCGACCTGGCGATTCCAGTCGTTGCTGATGGCCCGCTCGCGTGTGTTGATTTGGCCGTGGTCGATCGTCATGGGGGCACGTTCAATCCTATATCCGGGATCATCGCAAACTGGACGCCGCCGAGCTTTCGGAGCGTCATCTCCTGGTAGATGGTCGGGTAGACGTTCCAGCTCGCCACCGGCGAGAACCCGTCCATGAATCCATCGTCGTAGTAGGGCCCGAGGTAGAGGCCCTTGTCAGGCAGGAAGATCGTCGGGCCCTCGTCGAAGAACATCCCGAAGTCGCCCTCGGCGATCCATGGGACCTGCACATAGAAGAACCCGTAGGCCTCGGTGATGTCGAGCAGGAGCTTCCACGGCGATTGCGGATACGGGTCGGTCGGGTCCGCGTAGTTGTCGAAGAAGTCCTCCTCGAAGAAGAACCCGAGGACCTCGTCGCCGATGTCGATGACCCGGCCCTTGTACTTGAGCGGGGCGAGGATGCGATTCACGGCACGATTGAGAGCTGCGGGCGTGATGGCGTCCGGGGGGGTGGTGAGCCTGCGGCGGAATTGCTCCTCGGTCTCGTTCTTCTCAGGGTGGAGACCGCGGTTGTCGCCAAGGAGGCCGAGGTCGTCGTCGCGGCCGAGGACGGTCTGGCGGATCGAGGTGATGGTGAATCCGAGGTCTTTCCAGTCCCTGACGATCCACTCGATCGTGTCCGCCTCGACGTGCATGGACTCGTAGCAGAGCGGGTAGCCGTAGCCGGCAATCGGTTGCGTCGTGATGCTGACGAAGTTCTCGACGCGGGCCCGGACCCAGTACGCGGGCCCAAGGCCGTCGACAGTCGTCGGGTTTTGCATGTCGAGCCCGCCTACGTGCACGCGACCGGCGATGCGAAACCCGCTGGTCCCGTCGAGCACGTCGGCCGGCTTGACCCACACGAACCCGTCCCAGACCTCCCAGACAATGTCCCACTCGCCGACACCCCCCTGGTCGATGCGCAGGTCGATCTCGTTGATGGGCGCGGGAGCTGCGAAATAGAACGCGTCGCCATCGGCAGGCGCGACGGGCAGGAGAGGCACGTCGAGCTCGTCGTAGCTGTTGGCCTCGTCCGTGTAGACGGTGAACGCGCCGCCGTCGTCCTGCTGGGCGAACTGGAATTGCTCGCGGACATGGTCGTCGTCGAGCAGGGCGATCGTGGGGCGGATGTTGCTGTTGGCCGGCTCCTCGATCCCTGGCCAGCGGTGGTCCCGGATCCGCCACCGGCGACCGATGTTGTCTTGGTCGGCTGAGAACAGGATTTCGACGTAGAGCCCGGTGTCGTCCGCCTCGAACACGGCCGGCTTGCCGCTGTCCTTGATCGCTATCGTGCCCTCGCTGAGGATGGCGCTCGCGCCCTTGTTGGAGCGACCGCGCGACTGGTCGGCGAGCGCGACGTACTCGGGCGGGAACCATCCAGCGGGCTTGCCAGCGGGCACCGTGAGGTCGTCGTTGATGAGGAAGTCGAGGTTACCGGACTCGCCCGGGATGATGCAGGCGAACTCGACCTCGCGGACCGCGTTGTTGTCGCGGCGCGCGTAGTCGACGACCTCGGTGTTGACGAAGATGCGCCCGCTCGGACCCTCGAGGATGATCTTTCCCGGGTCCGCGCGCAGGGCGAGGTCGAGGTTGCCGGTGCGCGTGACCTCCACCGAGAAGCGTGCGCGCCGGGCGAACGACGCCGGCGGCCCCTTCTGGAGCGAGTGCGGGAGCAAGTACTTCGCCTGGCTGGTCCGGGTGCGCCGCTCCGACAACTTCGAGAGGCCGTGCGCGACCGACTTGTAGATCGGCTCGTTGTTGACCGACAGCATACCGTCGCGCTCGGCCTGGGGGACGAGCGCCAGCATCGCGGCGAGGACCTCGTCGCGCGTCACGCGGCCCGCCTCCCGCCCGCCGTGAGCTGCGCGAGCTGGACGGCGAGGGCGTCGGGGTCGACCGGCGGGGCCTCGGGCGTCTTGCGGGGAACGGCGAACTGCAAGAGATACTGGCGGAGCCGCTCTTTGCCCGCCTCGCGCAGTGCGGGGTCCATCATGCGCTTCATCTCGACGGGCGGGTCTGGGTAACGCCGAACGATATCGACTTGGGGGCAGATCTCCCAGTCGCACTCGAGGCAGAACAGCGGGGCATCGAGCAGATTGCGGCCCTCCATCTCGGGGAGCGTGACGAACGGGCGCAGCATCATGCAGCGCTCGCACTTCCAGATCCCCTCGCAGGGTGGCGGCCGCTCGATGTACTCGTAGGTCATGCGAACTGGACGTCCTTGGCGCGGATGCGGTTGGAGTACCCCGCCGGCGGGAGCGTGTCATCCGCCGGCTCGACCAGCGAGGCCGCCGGGATACCGACGTAGCCCTCCACCGACTTGGCGATGGCGAACAGGTCGGCGCGCTCGATCGCGATGTCGGCGCCGAGGGTGTTCGAGAAGGCCACCATCTTGCTCTGCAGCTCGGTATTGAGCTTGGCCAAGGTGTAGTTCGGCAGGGCCTTGAGGCCGACCCACTTCACCTTCATCTCGTAGACGAGGCTGCCGACGAGCAGGACGGGGATGCCGGCGCCGCGCCACTCCTGCAGGGTCTTGCGGGTCTCGCTGACCAGCGCGGTCCCGGCTTGGCCGGCGACGTCGCCGATGGCCATCTTGACGCGGAAGACCGGGATCTCGTTGTCGTAGGGGAGGACGGGGCGGGTCAGCTCCCGCGCGGTCGCGGTGACGACCCCGGGGGTCTGGAGTGCGCCGTACTGGATCGCGGAGAGCGTCCCGCGGGGCGCGTTGAGGAACCACCCGCGGGCGCGCGCAAGCAGCTCGGGGATCGTCTCGAGGAGTCGACCGCCGCTGGCGGCGTCGCGGTTGTTGACCGATATCGTGGGGTCGCCCTCGATCGAGATCTTCGTGATCGTGTTCTTGTCGACGTTCCCGATCGGCCCGGTGTTCTCGCAGATCGCGCGAACGACCTTGTCGGCGATCTCGTCGGCGGCCCAGGCGACGGAGTCGATGGTGCGGAACGGGATGCCGTCCTTCGCTGTCGTGGCGATCGTGCCTGCCGGGATCTCGATGGCGAAGGTCTCGGTCCGGGAGAGCCAGAGGTCGACGACCGCGGCATTCTCGCGGAACTGCTGGATCTGCCCGCCGGTGTTGTCGGAGACGAGCCGCGCGGCCTCCTCGTCGCCCACGGTGGCCACCGTGGCAAAGAAGTGCGCGAGGTCCTGCTGCGACGCCTCGAGGGAGAGCTCCTCGCCGACGCCGCCGACGATGTTGAAGAGCAGGTTTACGTCCTGGCCCTCGGTGTCGATGGTCTCCGGCGCGTAGAGGTTCGAGAAGGCCAGGCACCTGGCCCGCTCGGCGAGGAAGATGTCGGTCTGGCTGAGGCTCATGGGAGGGCCACGATCTGGCGGACGGCGGTGATTCCATAGACTCGCACGTCCACGCGGGCCTGGATGTCGAGGGTATTTTCGCCCGTGATGCGGGCGGAAACGATGCAGGATCGCACGTCGGGCTCCTGCCGGATCTGCTCGGCGATCGCGTTCTCGAGGCGCTGCAGATCGCCGGGGCGGATCAGGGCCTTGGGGCGGAAGTCGACCCCGTAGTTCGACCCGTAGATCAGGTAGCGCCCGCGGCCCGCGAACATGCGCCGCGAGATCCGCTTGCGGGTGCTGGCGAGCCCGCCGGCCTTCACAAACGCCTGCGAGCTCTCCAACTGCCAGCCCTGGAGCGCGGGCTGCCCGAACTCGTCTTTCGCCTCGAACTTGTTAGCGATGTCGAGGAACGGATCTTGTGCGACCAGCAGGCCGGCCTTCTTCGCCAGGGTCGCTTTGCTCGGGGTGAGCGCCCGGAACGTCCAGACGCTCGGGCCCGCGAACACCTCGGCGGCGGCGCCCTTCACGTAGAGGACGGTGACCTCGTAGTCGACCCACTTCTCGAGGGCGCAGTCGGTCGTGATGATGATCTGCTTCTCGTCGACCGCGTCGAGGGCAGCGCCGACGACATCGGCGCCATGGGTCGGGACGAATTTGCCCGGAGGGACGAGCTTCGAGTCGTCCGGGAGGATCTCCGTCGGGTCGATCGGGCTAATGATGTAGTTCGCGGAGTCGCTCGCGTCGTCGAACGCGCCGTCGCGCAGGAACTTCGGGTACCTGTCGAAGATGATCGAGACCTCGGACTGGCCGATCGGCACGACCCCCTTGATCGTGATCAGACCGGGCCCGCCGAACGGGCCGAGCTCGTCCCCGAGCGGATCGAGACCGAGGCCCATCAGGCACGCTCCACGACGATATGCCCGCGCGCGAGCAGGAGCACGTCGTTGTCCGGGTCCGCGGTGAGCGGAGCGATGAGGTGCCAGAGGTAGGGCCCGTCGCCGGCGGCGGGGACCCCGGCGGTCACGTCGGCGCCGAGCTTGAGCGTGATCTCCAACTGGTCGACAACGACCTGCGAGGACACGCCGAACACGGCGAGTGGGATGTTGTCCTGTTTGATGTCGAGCTCGATCTGGTCCTCGGGCGGGTCGGTCACGGGCTGGGAGACGAGCTCCAGCTCGAACTCGACGCCGGGCCACCAGCCTGCGATGACGATCTCGAACGCGTCGGCGCAGCTCGCTGCGCACACGCCGATGATGAATCCGAGGCCCAGCGCCTTGATCGCCGCGATGATCTTGGTCTGGAGCTCCTTCGCACCTTCTCCGGGAAGAAGCTCGACCTCGATCGGGTACTCAACCCCCATGTACGTGAGCAGGAATTCGTAGATGCCCGGCGCCGGCGGGTCCTTCAAGATCTCGATCTCGTAGGCCTTGGACTTCGGCGCGGCCTTGATCACCGCGACGAGCGTGCGGCCCGTGAGCGTGAGCGGCCTGGTGTGGAGCGCGCTGTTTGGATCCTCCTCCTCGAAATAGAGCTTCTTCTCCAGCGGGAAGCCCTGGAACATCTTGAGGTGGACGATGCGCTGGAACGTGCTCACGAGACACCGCCGTATGTGAGATCGAAGTCCCAGACCCACGCGACCGTGTGGCCGACGGTGCCGGTGAATGTCACCTGGACGTTCGTGCCCGAGATGGCGAGCCCCGTCGCGTACCCGGCCCCGAGCCCGTCCGCGTGCGGCGTGTTGGTGAGCAGGGCGCCGGTGAGCAGGGTGACGACGCCGCCGACGTTGTAGTAGCTGCCCTCGAAGTAGTGGACGCGCACCGCGTTCGTGCTGGCCCGCTTGCCGGTGAGGACGCCATGGACCCGAATGACCTGCCCCGAAGGGACAGCGAAAATGGTCACCGCCTGTGCCGTCGCATCGGTGGTCTGCTGGTCGCCTTGAACGATGCGCCGGCCGTTCTCGGGATGGTCGCACGCGAGGATCCGGACGCCGCCGTGGAAGCCGAGCGTGAGCTCTTGAGTTGCGGTCGAGACCAGCGTCGTGACGTCGCCATCTTTGATGACGACGGCCCCCTCATGATTTGAGAACGCACCGCGGTTGATGGCGATGCTGTAGTTCATGTTGGCGATCGCACCGCGCCCGCCGGCGATGCTGTAGTCGCCATTCGCCTGACACGATCGTCCTCCGATCGTCGCCGAGTATGTGCCACTGGCGGCGTTCTCACCGCCGCCCGAGATGGCGGAGAAATCACCAGATGCCTGGTTCTCGCTCCCGCCCGCGACGGTGGATGCGCTGCCAGCGGCACCGTTCGTGGTGCCGCCGCCGATGGTAGCGAAGTCCGCGAGCGCCTCGTTGAGTGTGCCGCCGCCGATGGTCGCGTTGATGCCGCCGCTAACGAGATTTGTACTACCGCCGCCGATGAACCCGTGAGCGGCTGCGACGTTATTCCCCTCGCCGCCGCCGATCGCTCCGAAATCCTCGCCAACGCTGTTGTTCGAGCCGCCGCTGATTGTCGCGGATTCTCCGCTGGCGAGGTTGGTGAGACCGCCGCCGATGGCGGACTGGTCGCCGGAAGCGATGTTTTGACCGCCACCGCCGACGGTCGAAGTGATGCCGCTCGCTTCGTTGAAATTTCCTCCGCCGACAGTGCTGTCGGTGGCGCCTGTCGATTGATTGTTTCTCCCGCCGCTGATGGTCGCGTAGCTTCCGCTCGCAGTGTTGAAGTAGCCGCCGGTGACCGTCGATGAGAGGCCCGATGCGGTGTGCCGAAATCCACCGACGACCGTCGCGTAGTTCGCATCGGTGATGCTCTCGACGCCCGTGTTGAATTGGCCGAACGACGTGTCGTCGTGGACTCCGGCGCCGAACGTCCGAACGGCGAGAAGATTTTCCGGGTTCGCGGCCACGTCGAGCACGGCCTCGATGCCGGCCTTGACCGCGGTCGCCGCCCGCAAGGCCTCGATGAGGTCCTCCCACCAGCCCGTCTCGTTCGGGTCGCCGGTGTAGATGCTGGTCCAGTTCGCCTCGGCGCCCTCACCCTGGCCGGGGTAGCGCAGGCCTGTCGACGAGCGGATGGCGAAGAGGCTGACGTGCTTCTGGAGTCGACCTGTCCCTTCGTTCACATACAGCGTGAGGACGTACGTACCGGCCTCGTCGGGCTCGAACTGGCAACTCGCCGAGTTCGGAGAGCTGAGCGTAGCGGCCGAGCCGCGCGGCGTGGCGAGGACCCACCGGTGCTCGAGGACGTTCGTGTTATCGGCGTTGCGGAGCGTGACGACCTCGCCGAGTACGCCGTCGTTGCGGGCGCGGCCGGCGACCCCCGGCCCGAGGGTCGCCTGGTCGATGACGATCTGGGCCTGGCCGAGCAGGGGAGGGGGAGCCACCCGGGGACCCTACCACCCGCGGCGACCGCGCTCGAATAACGACCCCGGCGGCGCCGTCGCAGGAGCATGGGCAAGACGGCAATTGAGTGGACCGACGAGGTTTTGAACGTCCAACGGGGCTGTGACGCCGTCTCGCCTGGCTGCGCGCACTGCTGGGCGGCTGCGACCGCGACCCGCTTCAGCGCGCCGGGCGAGGCCTTCGCAGGCCTGGCGAAGCGCAAGGCCCTCCCCGGCGGCGGATCCCTGGCGGTCTGGACCGACAAGCCGGTGATGCTCTTGCCGGACAAGATGCTCGACGTGCTCTCGTGGCGGAAGCCGAAGCGTGTGTTCGTCAACTCGGTCAGCGATACGTTCCACGCCGACGTCCCGTTCGAGTACATCGCCGCGCTGTGGGCGTTCATGGCCTGTGCGTCGACGGTGACCTTCCAGATCGTGACGAAGCGGGCGCGGCGGATGCGGGAGTTCTTCGAGTGGACCACAGCCAATGGGGGGCGGGACCACTGGCTCCGCTGCGCGCTCAACCTGTGCGACGCACTCGAACACAAAGAAACTCGCTGGACGAAGGCGCGCGAAACCCTGCTCTCCCGCTTCAAGGCCCCCACCGCCCGCGCCGAGCTGACCCGCGGGACGACGCTCCTCGCCCTCGAGAACGTGTGGCTGCTGGTCTCGACCGAGAACCAGGAGACGTACGACGAGCGCGTGGCCGAGCTCCTGCAGTGCCCCGCCGTCGTGCGCGGGATCTCGGCGGAGCCGCTCCTCGGGCCGATCGAGCTGGGCCTGGGCCGGTGGATCCGGCTGCCCCACGCGGTGACCTCCGACTTCGCCAACGTGCCCGGCCTGCCGCCGCCGCTCACGGCCAAGCCGGGGGTCTACCGCGCGCGCAGCAACGCCCTCGGCGCCCTCGGCGCCCTCCACGTCGTGCTCCCCGGCGGCAACCTGGGCATCAAGCCTGGCGAGTTCGAGCTCATGCTGGACATTGACTGGGCGATCATCGGCGGAGAGAGCGGGGCCGGGTGTCGGCCGAACGACCTCGCGTGGACCCGCGGCATCCTCCACCAGATCACGAACTACAACCTCGACCGCGAGGACTGCGGCCACACCGCGCCCTTCCTCAAGCAGCTCGGCGGCGCCGCGGTCGATGCCGCGAACGGCCTCGCGGGGCGTTTCTACGTGGTCGACCCAGGCGCCGGCCGCAAGCCCACGGTGCGCCTCAAAGACGGGCACGGCGGCGACGAGGACGAGTTCCCGACCGACCTGCGCGGCCACCGGCACTTCCCGGTCCCGCGCCTGTACCGCCAGTCTGACCCGCCGGTGCAGGCCGTCCGCCCGATGGGTCAGCTCGGCCTGCTCTGATCCCACGCGTTGCGCCGACCCCGCGTTCTGCGCAGTATGGCGCCGAGCGTGGCTGGCCGTCGACCTCGGGTGAATTTGAAGGTGATCGACGAGGCTCGGATCCTGCGCCTCCTCTACCCCGAGGCAGACCGGATCCAAGCCGAGCGCCCGCGCATCCGCGCAGATTGCAAGGACGGAATCCGCCCGTGCCCGTGGGTCGGGTGCCGACACCACCTGTACCTGACGATCGACGAGAAGGACGGGGCGATGACGCTCAATTTCCCAGGCAAGGAGGTCTGGGACCTGACTGACTCGTGCGCGCTCGACATCGCCGGCGACGAGGTCGACGGGCTTTCGCTGGAACAGCTCGGTGGGCTGACGCAGCTGACCCGCGAGCGCACCCGGCAGATCGAGGTCGCGGCCCTCGAGAACATGGACGGCGAGATCGACGCCCAGCCCGTCACTCCGGCGCCGCCGACGGTGCGGACCCGGCAGCACAAGCGGATCGCGGGGAGCATCCGGCGGATGAGCGTGAGTCTGCTTCGGCTCGCACGGGAGAACAGCTCGACCTCGATCCGGACGTTCGTGGCGGGCCTGGAGCTCGCGCGCAGCCTCGCCGACGTCAACGCGGTGATCGCCAGGTACCTGGCGGCGGACCCGAAGCTCGACGTCCGGGCCGTGAAGGCCCTCCGGGCACTCGCGTGCGCAGCTGCGACGACTGACCCCATGGCCTGGCCGATCCACCTGCTCGACGTGACCCGCGGGCTCGCCGAGCTCGACGCGGACCACGCCCCCGGCGCCGGCACCGTCATGGCGCGCTAGGGCTCGTCCGTCGCGGTGTGCTTCCGGCTCGCCCGGACGTGCGCGGCTCGCATCTTGATCGGCCAGCTCTCCGGGTCGTCGTACGGCCACGGGACGCCGAGGAAGGCCGCGATGATGACGAGCAGGCCGTTGACCGTCGCCATCCAGCCGAAGAAATCCGGGTCGGTGAGGATGTTGCCCTCGACGGGGTCCTGGAAACGGACAATGCCGTCGCGGAGCTGCGGGGGCTGCGGCTCCTCCGACAGCGAGAAGGCCGGCACCGGGATGTACGGGACCCCGGGGATGTTGACCGGGTCCTCGCCGCCGACGACGGCGCCGGGCTCGGGGTTCGCGGTGAAGTCGGCGCCGAGGTGTACGCCGCCGTCGATGACGACCTGGGGGCCTTTGATGCGGACGCCCACTCCGCCGCCCTGCAGGAGCATCTCACCGCCGGACTGGATCGCGAACACCTGGCCGTCGACGGTGCGGAGCCAGCGGAACTGCCGGACGATCTCGAGGCCGCCGAGCTTCGTGGTTGTGTCGACGCCGCAGACCTGGTCGACGATCTGGCGCTCCAGATCCGCGAGCCGCGCGACGATGTAGGGGGAGGTCGAGTCGCCGTCCGGCCAGACGACGACGACCGACTCGCCGGGCTTGACCGGGATGTAGTCGCCGGCGCCGACGCCGGTTTGCTGGTGGCACAGGTACGCGTTCACGTCGTCGCCGTCCGCGAGCGTGACCTCAACGAGGTACTGCCCGTTGACCCGGCGCACGAACGCGAGGGTCGGGTCCTCGGGGTCGTAGCCGACGATGCCCAGGCTGACGTAGTTCTGGAAGTCCGCCGGGTGCGGCTGTTCACCGGGGTCTTCTGGAGCTGGTTCGGGTCGGTCCCAGGCCTGCATCACCCCCTCGCAATTCCGACGAGCACGTCGTCGCTGAGGACCTGTGGGGCGTTGCGCACGTCGTTGTAACTACGCCCCTTGACCTCCCATGACCAGCCGCCCTCCTGGCCGGAGGTGTCGTCCGGGTAGTCGAAGGTCCACATGATCTGCACGGCACGGAAGAAGCGCTGGAGAGCCGGGTTCACGTCGGCGTTGGCCTGCTGGAACGAGATGCCGACCGGCCAGCCCTGCGCGAGGTACATGTCGCTGCGCTGCTGGACGGACATGTCCCCGAAGATCCCGAGGCTCGGGACCATGTACGCCTTCTCGTCGCTGGGCACCGCGCCGATCTCGAAGGGCTCGGACGGCCGGAACCAGAACATGTCGGCGATCTCGTAGTTCCAGGTCCCGTCCGGGTTGAGCGACGGCGCGGAGAACAGCGCCGACATGGTCGAGTCGCTGCGCACGACGACCTCGGCCTCGCGCCGGGCCTGGTCCTCGAACAGCGAGATGGCCATGCCGGACAGGGCCTCCTCGACGCCGGGGCCCGACATCGGCGCCACGACCTTGACGTTGATCTCCTCGCGGTCGCCCTTGCCGTTGACGGAGGTCCGGTTGATCAGGTTCTTGCGGGGGTACCGCGCGAACCTGGTCCGCCGGATCGTCGGGTCGTACGAGCGGATCTCAATCGTCGTTGGCACGTCCTCGCCGCTGTACCGCTTCGTCAGCTCGCCCTCGTCGAGGTTGTAGCCGATGATGAATCGTCGTGTTGCCGAGTCGGCGGCCTCGGGCGAGTCGCCGGCGGCGTAGTACGTTCGAGGGTTCGTGATGACGAGCTCAGCGCCGGGGATGACCGTCTTACCTGACCCATCGACCAGCTTCGGCTTGCGGCCCGCACGAACAAAGCAGAAGAGGCCCGCGGAGGTGCACAGCTGGCAGATAATGTCCCAGTATTTGACCTTCTTCTTCGAGCCGGCCGTGCGGCTCTTTTTCTTCATGCCCTTCGAGTCGAAGGCCTCGGGCGGGTGGATGTCGGCGAGACGCGGGAGGGTGGCGCCGGTCTCGTTGACGACGATGGTCCCGCGGGCGCCGGGGAGTCCGTACTTGCCGGTCCCCACGACCATGCCCGGGATGCCGCGGCCGTAGAGCAGGAGCTGGATCACCTCGTCGATGCGGGCGGTCTTGGGGATCGCCTTGAGCGCGTCCTCGGGGAGCTCAGCGCCGGTGAAGATGGCGGTGAGGTCGACCGCGTTGATCTCGATGACGTCGTTCTTGCCGAACTTCCAGGTGTGGTCCTGGCAGAACCCGCGGAAGATCTCGTAGGTGTTGCCGGTGGTCGGGTCCTCGTCGTAGCCCGTGTGGAACGCCGCGCCGGTGCCCCCGAGTTGGGCCCGGAGCTTCACCTCCTCGAACGGCATCACCCCGCCGAAAACCTGGACCTGCAGCTGCCGGATCGCCCGGGGATCCACCGGGAGGACCGCCATCGGCACCTGGATCTTGCAGGTGCTCGCGGACGTGTAGTTGTTGAGCGTGACCTGGCAATTGTGCGGGACCACGTCGGGGCCGAGACCGCGAAACCCGGCGTCCTCCTCGAAGCTCTCGATGCCCCTGTTCCGCGCGGCCAGCACGGTGGGGATGACGAACTTCGGCACGTAGTCCTCGGGCCGGATCCCGAAGCGGACGTGGCACGAGTGCTTCCAGTTCGTCATGCCGCGGCCTTGTTCGGGATCAGGATCTCGGTGTTCGCGGGCACCATCGCGGACGAGAGGCCGTTGTACCTGGCGATGATGAGCCAGTCGGCGGCGCTGCCGTACACGCGCTTGGCGACGTCGCGGAGCGTCTCGCCGTCGACTGTGCGCACGAGGTCCTGCAGCTCAGTCGTGTCGAGCTTGGCGAGGGCCAGTTCCCGCTCGCGCATGGCAGCGGCGATGGTGTTGATCTCCTTGCGCATGAACAGGAGGCCGTAGTCCGCGATGGCCGCGGCACGGGGGGTGAGCGGGTCCTCGTAGCCGACCTGCTTCTGGAGCGAGCGGAGCAGGTCCTTGCAGGCCAGGCGGATCTTCGTGAGCCCGGCGCGCAGGTCCCCGAGGATCTTGGCCGGAGTGATCGCGTTGGCGACGACCTTCTGCATCTCGTTGATCAGGTCGGTGATCGCGGAGACGAGTTGGTTGAACGGGGACAGGATGTTGTTCGTGTAGAACTTCGCGGGCGCGTTGAGGATCTGGACGGCCCGGCGCAGCGCCTCCAGTATGGCGAGCAGGAGCTCCAGCAGGCTCAGCATGGAGAGCTTCGGTCGCGCCTTCACCTTCGGCTTGACCTTCGTGTCGCCGATCCACTCGAACTCGATGGTCCACGCGACGCGCTCCAGCTTGAACCAGTCCGCGTCGAATACCCACAGGATGCCGTAGCGGGTGAACTGCCCCCATTCGAACATGAGGGTCTGGCCGGTCCGCAGGATGGTCGCGGCGGCCTCGAAGATCTCCACGCAGTTACGGGCCCGGCCGTTCGTCGGCGAGATACCACCCGGCCCGCGCGACCCGAGGTTCTTGAACTTCCCGAGGAGAGGCGCGTCGTTCGGGCCCATGTACTTGTCGTCCCAGATCCCGACCAGCGTCGACGGCTTCCACGTCGCGCCGAGGATCGACACGTCGGCGACCGGCTGCCACGGCGGGTAGTTCACACGGCCGCGCTGCTGCAGGCCGAGCGAGAGCGGCTGTTCCTTCGTGTCGGGCATGCTGCGCCCGCGCAGCGTGATGCTCCGCTCCTCGCCCTCGGTCTCCGTGATGACGATCTCGTTGCCGGACATTTACATCCTCCTCGACATGGCGAGCGCGGACCGCAGCGGGACCGAGGCCTTGCGCGCAGCGTTCTTGTTGAAGCCGGCCACGATGGCGTTCGGATCTGTGTCCTTCACATGCCACGTGTTGTAGTTGTTCTGCTTCATGTTGATCTTCGGCGGCGTCTTGTTGTTGGTGCTCGACGGCGGCGGCGCCGGGCCCATGGGGTTGAGCCGCTCGTAGGCCATCCACTCCAATGAGCCAGGTTTCCCCGACGGGCCCGCTGCATCGAACGCAGATTTCGCCCCGCGAAGCGTCGACACGACACCGGCCGACCGCTCCGTATACGTGCGCGTCTTCTCCTCCAACGCCTTGATCTGTGCGTCCAGCGCGTACGCCTCCGGGCTTTGGTCCTGCATGCCCAGCGCGTCGCGCTTCTCGATCGCCGAGGCGAGTTGCATCGCTTCTCCAGCGTTGAGTCCACCAAAGATACCCGCGAAGAAGTCGGCGGCGCCTGCGAAGGCCTCGATGACGTCGGCGGTCATGCCGATCAAGCTGGAGAATGCGCCTGTGAGCGTGTCGACGATGGTCGTGCCGGCGGAAACGACGGACGTGAAGATGCTGGTGTCGTCGCCCGCTCCGAGCAGGTAGCCGCCCATCGCCACGAACTTGCTGCCGAGCGTGTCGATGGATTCAAAGAACGGCTGAATCACGTCGTCGGAGGTCTTGGCCCACGTAATGAACCCGGCGGTCAGCTCGTCGATGTTGGTGACCGCGTAGGCGACGGCGCCGCCCAGGAGGATGCCGGCGCCGGCGGTGACGATGCCCATGGCGGCGATCGCCGGGAGTGCAACGGCGGCGGCGATGCCGAGCTGGCCGATCGTCGCGGTCGTCGACGCGATGGCCCCGACGCCGCTCAGGATGCCCCCGCCCGCGGCCATGCCGGCCCCGACGCCGGCCCGGACGCCCATGAGGCCAGCGGCCAGCGTGGCGCCCTGGACGAGCCGCTTGGATGCGTCCTGGGCCATGAGGACGATGTCCCGCCAGTTGTTGGCGATGTAGGTCGCGGCGTTGTCGGCGATGTTCATCGCCTCGCCGAGGGCGTTGCCGACCTGGGTCCCGAGGAAGCCGGCGAACTCCTTGGCGTTCTCGTTGGCCTTCGAGCCGCGGCCGAGCACGCCCTGGCCCTTGTTCATGCCCTTGAGCCCGTCCTTGAGGGACTCGAACGGGCTCTTGGCGAACTCCATCCGGATCGCCTTCCAGGTGGACTTGGCCTGCGAGGTGATGCCCTCGTAGGTGTTCTCGTAGTAGTCGGCGATCGGCTTCCCGAGCCGCTCCAGGCCCTTCTCGAAGAGGGCGAGGCGCTGCTCGGGCTGCAGCTTGTTGAATGTTTCGGTGAGCTTCGTCCCAAGCTGCTGGTTCTTGGCGAAGATGCCCATCTCGATGCCGGCCTGGCGGATCGGCTTCTGGAGCCGGTTCCAGGTCTCGAAGTCAGCCCCGGCGCCGCCGGTCAGGATGCGGCTCGACTGCGCGCCGACGGTCTTGAAATCATTGTCCAGGACCGCGGAGAGGAGCGTCGCCTTCTGCGTCAGCGCGACGATACGCTCGGCATCCTGCGTGACGGACGCCATGCCGGGCAGCATCCCCTGGAACAGGGTGGCCACGTCCTCGGTGTCGCCGGGCGAGGCGTCGGCGACCCGCTGGAGCTCCTGCTGGTACCACTTCGCGTTCTCGAGGTTCTCAGCGAACTGCTGGCCCTCGTCGTTCTTCATCCCGTCGCGGTTGGTCGCGTTGAAGTCGTAGAGCTGCAGCGTCGTGCCGATGCCGCCGGTCTGCTGCTCGCGCCGGACGTTGTCGCCGAACCCGTCGGACATGGCCTTCCCGAGGCCGGCCGCGACGGCGCCCGCGAGGATGCCGGTGATGATCGCGCCGGCCTGCTTGGCCCACGAGGCGGCGCCGCCGGTGCCCACGCTGCCGAACATCGCGGCGGCCCCGCGGTTGGTCGAGCCGAGGGCCCGGCCCATCTCGGCCCGCTGGCGCGTCAGCTCCGCAGCGGCCCGCTTCTCGGCGGCGAGCTTCGCCGCGGTCGAGCGCTTGTGCTCGCGCTCGCTCTGTTTGATGCGGGCCGCCTCGGCCTTGCGCATGCGCTGCTGGTCGCGCTCGGCCTGCGCGAGCCCCTGGCGCAGGCCCTTGGTCGCCCCCCCGAGGGCCTTCGCGTTCCCGCGCCCGACCTCGAGGTTGACGAGGACCTTGTATTCGGTGGCCGCGCTCACGTTTGGACCCTATCACGACCGGTTATTCACCCGGCACTTCCCACTCCTTCTCGAGGATCCCCATGATGACCGAGAGGCTGGAGCGGAACTTCGAGATCGGCCACTGCTCGACCATCTCGATGTTCTGCCGGGCGTGCCGGCAGTACATGTGCAGGTTCCACAGGTTCGTGTGGCGGTGCTCCCGGGCGCTCCGGAGGTTGAGGAACCAGAGCTTCTCCGGGGGGCACGTGAGGAGCTCAGTCAAGTGGCTCGGCAGCGTCGCAAAATCGCGACAGCGCCGTGCGGTCCACCTCGTTGAGCTTGGCGTAGGTGCCAGTGACCAGCGTCCGGTGACGCTCGCCGATGTCCTCCAGCCACGCGAGCTTGTACTCCATGTCCTCGGCGCTCTCGCCGAGGGCCCGCCCGCCGATCTCGATCAGCGAGAGCATGACCAACATGATGCGGCACGCGTAGACGTCGTCCGGGTCCGCGACGAGGTCTGCGACGCTGCTCTCCTGCGCGACGCTGATCTCGGTCATCACGAACGAGAGGTCGCGGCCCAGGCGCTCCTGCACGTCGAGCGGGGCGTCGGCGCCGTTGATGGTCCAGCGGGCGTCCCCCTTCTCGGTGGGGACCCACTTCGCCCCCTCGACGCCGGTGCGGGCGGCCCACTTCTTCGGGGCGAGGCCCAAGACCGGGAGGCGGTACTGGTGCCGCCGCTGCGCACGCTGCGGCCGGTAGGAGGCCTGGTAGAGCGTCGACGCGCCGGGCAGGGTGCGATTGAGCACCGAGACGAGCTCGTCGACGTACTTGAAGCCCTGCGGGCCGATGTCGGCGAACCAGCTGTCGAAGTCGGCGTCGCTGAGGTCGACCCGCTCGCGGTTGCCGATCTTGCGGAGCCCGGCGCGGACGAGCTGGACCTCCAGCTCGGCGAAGTTGACGCCCCCGCCGTGGGTCGCGAGCCGGAAGGATCGGCAGACCTCGGCGATCGTGTGCTGGCGCAGCTCGAAGGTCAGGTCCTCGGGGGCCATGCCGCGACCCTCGGCGAACTCCGCAGGCAGCGTCGCGCGCCGGCCCTCGCCGAGCTCGGCGGAGAACCGATGCTCGGATGGCTCGTACCGGGGACCCATCGGCGCCTCGCCGTCGTCGGAGCGGGGGGGCAGGCGGGGCGGCGGCTCTCCGCCCGGGCGGGGCGGCAGGCCGTGGGCGTTGTTCGGGGTGAAGTCCTTCATCCACGCGACGGTGCCGCGGTCCACGGCGGCGTGCAAGCCATGCCGTCCGCGTGTACGCCTTGCGCATGCCCCGGAAGATCGACGACCTGACCGACGAGGAGACCGAGTGGCTGACGACGGCGCGGGCGGAGCGGCTCAACGCTGTTCAGGCCGCGGCGCGCTGGCCAAGGTCGAAGTACTGGTTTCTCCGGCGGGGCGTGGCGGGGCCGCTCGGGACGCCAGCGAGGATCGACCCGAAAAAGGCCCGCGCGCTGCGGGCCCAAAACCTGACATGGGCGGAGGTCGCCGCGCGCCTCGGGTGCAGTCCCCGCGGCGCCCAGACAGCCGCCGAACGCTAGATCTTCGGGAGCGTCGGCTGTTCGCTGCAGTACGCGTCGAGCGCGTGCTCCACGTAGCTCTTGCGGTCCGAGATCGTGATCTTGTGGTCGCCGCAGCGCAGGTCGCGGAAGGTCCAGTTGATGATCTTCCCGCCCGGGAAGACGATCGAGGCGTTGAGGTCGAGCCGGACCAGCGCGCCGG
>Ga0209175_10000813_pt1 | contig 16740 bp, 21 predicted proteins | sample JI91814C2DNA_FD_187506 | JGI IMG/M metagenome (GOLD analysis project Ga0209175, IMG submission 187506) | Wastewater effluent complex algal communities from Wisconsin, to seasonally profile nutrient transformation and Carbon sequestration -... | ecosystem: Engineered > WWTP > Effluent > Algae...
CCAGGCCAAGATCAGTCTCGCCAACGAGATGGGCGTGCCGCTGGTCGTCGTCAACGACGCGCACTACACCCAGGAGGATGACTGGGAGTACCACCGGCTGGTCTGGAAGTTCAACACGCACGGCGACACCGACCAGACCGACAGCCACAAGCACGCCGCCGACTGGCTGATGAACGACGCCGAGATCTACCACCACATGGCCGCCCACGGGGTGTCCGCCGACGTCGTGTCCCAGGCCATCGACAACAGCTACAACATCGCGATGAGCTGCCAGCAGGTCGAGATCACGCCGACGATGACCATGCCGCGCTTGACCGCCACCGATCACGACGACATGAACATGTTCATGGACGCGGTGCAGCAGGGCTACATGCGCAAGGTGGTCGACGCCGGGCTGGATGAGAATCTTTACTTTCCGCGCATGGAGTCCGAGTGCCGTCTCATCGTCAACAAGGGCTTCTCGGGCTACTTCAACATCACCCGCGACATGGTGCTGTCCTTCCGTGACGGCTCCTACATCCAGTGGGTCAAGGGCGGCGCGGACAAGGACCCCCGGCTCACCGGCCCGGGCCGTGGTTCCGCCGGAGGCTCGCTGGTGAGCTACCTGCTCGACATCACCAGCCTGGACCCCATCAAGTACGGACTGCTCTTCGAGCGATTTCTCACCGAGGACCGCGAGGACTGGCCCGACATCGACACCGACGTGCCACAGTCGGCGCGTCCGGACGCCAAGTCCTTCATCCACGCCCGCCACGACCACACCTGCGCGATCGGCACCCGCAGCCGCTCCAAGGCCGCTCAGACACTCAAGGACCTGCGCGAGCCGCTGAATATCGACTGGGGCGACATCACCGAGATCGGCAAGCTGCTCAAGACGCTGGAGAACGTGGTCGAGACCACCGGCGACGAGGAGATGGACGCCGCTGCCGTCGACAACCTCACCTGGGGCGAGATCGTGGAGCTCAAGGGCGGCGAGCTCATCACCTGGCAGAAGAAGCACCCCAAGCTCTTCGACTACATGGAGCGCATGGTGGGCCTGACCCGCCAGACCTCCGTGCATGCTGCTGGGGTGCTCATCGGTAACAACTCGTTCCTGGGCCGGATCCCGACCCGCATCAAGAACGACACCCGCACCACCCAGTTCGACATGCACGAGGTCGAGGCCCTCGGTGCGGTCAAGATGGACGTCCTGGGCATCCGCCACCTGGACACCCTGGAGCAGTGCCGCGAGTTGGTCTACGAACGCCATGGCATCTGGCTGGACTACGACAGCTCGGGCTTCGGACAGCCGCCCGAGGCCACCCGCGTGGTGCGCTTCGGCGACGAACAGTACAACGACCCCAAGATCTGGGAACCCATCGCCCGGGGTGAGACGCTGGGCTTGTTCCAGCTGGAGACCTCCAACGGCACCCAGGCCGCCATCGACTTCCGCCCACGCAGCGAGCGCGAGGTCTGCGACCTCATCTCGGTCAACCGTCCGGGCGTTATCAACGCGGGTCAGCTCCCCCACTACATGGCGCGCCGTGAGGGCTCTGAGGCCGTCACCTACGACCACCCGCTCATGGAAGCGGTGACCGGCCCAGGCTGGGCCTCAGACACCTACGGCATCCTGGTCTACCAGGAACAGCTGATGCGCGCCGCCGAGGTGCTGGCAGGCTTCACCCCCGCCGAGCGCGAGCGACTGCGCAAGATCATCGGCAAGAAGAAAATGGACCAGATGATCGCCATGGAGGGCGATTTCATCGCGCGCTGCCTGGCCAACCCCGAGTTCATGAAGCCCTACCTGGGCGGCAAGAGCCCCCAGGACCGCGCCCGCACCACCGCCGAGAAGATCTGGCGCTCGCTGCTGGCCTCGGGTGCCTACGCCTTCAACCGCTCGCACGGCATGGGCTATGGGCTGGTGACCACCTGGGAGGTGTGGGACCGGTATTACTTCTTCCCCGAGTTCATCACCGCGCTGCTGCGCACCGACCCGAAGAAGACCACCCGCTACATCCGCACCGCCCGCCGACGCGGCATCGAGGTACTGCCCCCGGACGTCAACCACTCCCAGGCCAAGTTCACCCTGGTCGGCGATGACATCCGCTACGGCCTGCAGGCCATCGCCAAGGTCGGCCCGGCGGCGGTCGCTGACATCACTGCCGGGCAGCCCTACAGCAGCTTCCCCGATTTCCTGGCCCGCTCCAAGGCCGACAAGGCCGTGGTCATCAACCTCATCCTCATCGGCGCACTGGACGAGTTCGGGCCTCGCCCGGCGCTGCTGCGCTACTACGAGCGCCATCGCATCATGGCGGGCAAGAAGGGCGCGTCGGTGGTGGTGGGCGGCAAGCGGGTGTCCAAGGACAAGCTCACCGAGGCCGAGATCGACGTCATCGTGCAGGAGGCGCTCAACACCCCCAAGATGAACCGGCAGAAGGAGGTCGTCGGGCCCAGCCCCTGGATCATCGAGGTGCCCGACTTCGCCGACGAGAAGGTCATCATGAAGATCGAGGCCGAGTTGGTCGGCAACTACGTGACCATCGACCCGATGTACAAGTACATCGAGATGATCGAGGCCCACTGTGTCGCCCGAACGGCGGACGTCATGGCCAAGGAGAAGGGCGCGACATTCGCCATCGGCGGCACGTGTACTAAAGTCTACGAGCACACCATCAAGACAGGCAAGAACAAGGGCAACAAGATGGCATTCCTTGGGGTGACCTGGAATGACGAGGAGTTCGACATCACTGTCTTCTCGGAGTCCTGGCAGCAGTGGAAGTCTTATCTCCATCTGGGAGCACCCATGGTGGTCAATTGCATCAGAGACGCGAAAGGCGCACACATGAGCAGCGTTATCCGGCTGGATTGGGCGCTGGGCGAGGTTATGGAGGCTCAGGGTGCCTAGGGGTGTATATGAACGCACGCCTGAGCACAGGGCGGCGATGGCGGCAGTGCGCCGGGGGAAGAAACGCCCAAAGAGCTCCGAGGCAGCTCGTCGGCTGTGGGACGATCCGGAGTACGTGGCCAAACAGTTGGCGGCGAGGAGATCCCCTGAGTCTCGGTCCAGGATCTCTCAGATGCGCAAGGGCTTTAAGCACGACCAGGCGTATCGGGACGCGGTTGGTGATCGCAAGCGCACCCATGGGATGAGCTCCCATCCGCTCTATCAGACCTGGGCCAACATGATCGCCCGCTGTGAGGTTCCCGGGGCCAGGGGCTACATCAATTACGGCGGAAGAGGTGTGGGGGTGTGCCTGGAATGGCACGACCCGGCGACCTTTATCGGATATATCGAGGAAACCCTGGGCCCTCGGCCACCAGGGCAGACGCTAGATCGCATCGACAACGACGGACATTACGAGCCAGGGAATTTGCGTTGGGCAACTCGTTTGCAGCAGCGTCATAATCGAAGGGACAGCAAGTGAGCACGCTGGCCGAACAACTGGTCAAGCAGGTACGCAAGGAGTTCGGCGAGAAGGCCGCGTTCCTGGCCAAGGACATCCCCAATCGATCCGGCGTCAGCTCGGGCTCCATCGCCCTGGACTACGCCATCGGGCCCCTCGGCGGCATGCCGCGCGACCACTGCGTGGAGTTCTTCGGTCCCGAGTCCTCGGGTAAGTCGACGCTGGGGCTGATGTGCGTGGCCAACAACCTCGACTTCCACACCGAGCGCGGTGCGCTGATCCTGGACACCGAGCACAAGATGACCGAGGAGCGGCTCACCCAATTGCTGGGCCCCGAGCGGATGAAGCGCGTGGTGGTCGCCTACCCCGACCACATCGAGCACGCGCACGACATGTACACCGCGCTGGTGCCCTCCGGCGACATCGGCGTGGTCATGCTGGATTCCATCGGCGGCGCGCCGGTCAAGAAGGCCACCGAGGACAGCGCCGAGAAGGCCAACTTCGGCAACGCCAAGGCCGTCACCGCGTTCGCGCGCATGGCAGGCGGGCACAGTCACAAATACGAGTGCCTGACCATCGGCATCAATCAGTTGCGTGAGAATCTCGACCCGCGCAGCCACGCGCTCATCACCCCCGGCGGCAAGGGCTGGAAGCACGCCTGCATGCTGCGGGTCTACCTGCGCAAGGGCAAGGGCCGGGTCTCGATGGTGATGGGCAACGACACCGTGGACGTCGGCTACACCGTGGCCGGGCGCATTCACAAGAACCACCTCGGTGGCATCGAGGGCCGAGAGTTCACCTACTGGTTCTACAACGCGCCGTACCAGGGCAAGACCATCGGCGTCGACCAGGCCGAGGAGGTCGAGCGGCTGTCCACGGCCACCGGCGTGGTGACCCGCAACGGCGGCTGGTACGTGCACGAGGGCCTGCCCGACGGCAAGGTCAACGGCAAGGAGCGCTTCACCGAGGCGCTCAACGCCAACCCCGCCCTGCGCGCCACGCTGGCCGAAGCCACCCTGGCCGCGCTGCGCAACGACTCGGTCATCTCGCTGGAGGGCGAGGAGACGATCGGCCCGATCCGGGAGAAGGACGTCGATGAAGACCGCTGACGCTGCGCGTCCAGGCAAGCTGCCGCCATCGATCCTGGTGGATCCGCAGTTGGCTGCCGCTCTGTGGAACCACCCCGAGCGCCACCCCAACATGCGGGTGGCCAAACCCAGCGAGGGCCACGGTGCCGACGCCCACCCTCAAGGCCAGTACGGGTGCACCGCCCCCGAAGGCGTGGTGTGCGTGCAGAACTGGGTGATCACCGTGGTGAATCCCGGCGAGGACGACCAGGTCTTCATCATCCGGGGCTGGCATCCCGAGGCCAAGGCCTGGGTTGCAAGTTGGCCGGATTGATGGGCGCGCTCTGGGAAGCTCACGAGCGCGACCTGCAGGAGATGCTGGGCCTGGACGCCACCGTGGCCAGCGGTAGTCAGTTCTGGGACTCCGGCGACGCCGTCGACAACAACGGGGCCTCGCCCTGGCCGCTGTGGGTCGACGGCAAGTGCACCGAGAAGAAGAGCTACTCGGTCAAGCGCGACGAGGTCAGCCACTGGCAGAACCGCGCCGAGATGCTCGGCAAGCGCTTCATGCTGGCTATCCGGTTCTTCGATCCTTTCGACCGCAAGCTGTGCGCCGACTACGCGCTGATACCCATGGAGGACTACGTCGAGATGCTCAACGAGCTGCGCAAGGCCAAGGAGACGGCGTGACCCAGCCACAACCGCTGCCGCCGAAGAAGTTGGGCAAGGGCTTCCGGTCCATAATGGATCGCGTCAGCAACAAGAAGATCCTGACGCCCTACCTGGACCTCGGCGTCACCAGTGCCAAGTGGCCGCTGAAGTACACCATCACCATCGACTCCAGCCCTTACTACGGCGTCGATCCCGAGACGCGCGAGCCCGACGGCTTCTTCCACCCCTCCACGCACTCGCTGATGGGCGAACGACTGCTCTGGTACACCATGCACCCGGCCTACCGCGACCGGTTGGAGAAGGAGCCGCCCAGCCTGCAGCGCGAGATGACCTTCGCCATGGGTTCGGCCCTGCACGGCGTGGTCCAGACCCAGCTCACCATGCTCGGGCTGTGCAAGTGCTCATGTGCGCCCGGCGAGATCCATACCTGTGGGGACATCGAGGTCCTGCACAAGGGCACCCACAACGACCTCGGCAAGCTCGACTTCATCGCGACCCTGCCCATGCACGGGCGGGTGGCGGTGGAGATGAAAGCTCTGGCGCTCGACACGCCTGTCCTCACAACAACTGGCTGGTCGACTATGGGCGATCTCCAAGACGGGGATGAGGTGTACGCCCCCGATGGGCAACCGACCAAGGTGCTCAGGGCTCATCCGATACGCCATGATCGCCCGTGTTATCGGGTGAAATTCCGTGACGGCCAGTCGGTGGTCGCGGATGCAGACCATCTCTGGCAGGTCAACGACCGCAACGGTCAGCGTGATCGGGTGATGACCACCCGAGAGCTGAAGGACGCCTCGTGGGGCGATCGGTATCGATTCCGGGTGCCGGTCTCTGATCCCTTGCAGATGCCTGAGGCGGACCTGCCGATTGATCCGTGGCTACTGGGTATGTGGCTGGGCGATGGATCGTTAGCTCACGTCGAAATAACCTCGGGGGAGGTCGATCTGCCATATCTTGTTAGTCGTTTGGATGAGCTGGGCCAGCGTCATCGCGTGCACCGTTTCCGCGATAGGGCCCCGCGCGTGGGTCTTTATGGACTCAGGGGTGCGTTCGCTGAACAAGGACTGCTCAGACATCCCAGAACCGGATTGCATGGCTGCAAGCATATTCCCGAGCAGTACATGCTGGCCTCGGAGCATCAGCGGCGTCAGTTGTTGGCTGGACTCATGGATTCTGATGGCACTATCGGCGAACATCAGGCGTCAATCTGCATGATCAATGAACCACTGATGCGGCAGGTACTACAGCTCACTCGATCGCTCGGCTATCGGTCTACCTGGGGTGAGACCACTAACGACTTTGGGCCGGTGTACTGGGTGAAGTTCTCCTCTCGTTACGGAGAGTCACCATTCGACATGCCGCGCAAGCGTGAGAAGTTCGAGCGTCAGTGCGTGGGCAGTCACCAGAATTTGCGACTCAACGCCATCGTGGCGATCGAGCCGGTCGACTCGGTGCCTGTGCGTTGTATTACGGTTGCCCACGAGTCGTCGCTGTACGTTGTGGGGGAGGGCTTCGTGCCGACCCACAACACCATGAACACCATCGCCTTCGGCAAGCTCGATGACACCGTAGAGTCGATGAAGCCGGAGTGGAAGGCGCAGCTGAGCTTGGCGCTACACAACCTCGGTTTCTCCTGGGGCATCCTGCTGGTGATGCAGTCGGGGTGGCCCTACCGCTTCGAGGAGATCCGCTTCGACCGCGACGACAAGCTGCTCTCGGAGATCTTCGAGCGCTTCGATCGAGTCGCCGAACACCTGGCCCTGGACACCCCACCAGAGCCGTGTTGCGGGTATGGTTCAAAAACTATGAAAAGTTGCCCTGCTCGTTACGTCTGCTGGTTGAAGAACGACAAGGCTGTTCGGAGATGATCAAGGGGTCGAAGCATTCCCCCGAGGCGTTGGAGAAAATGGCGGCTGCGCGGCGAGGAAAGCGAGCCTCGGAAGAGACGCGGATCAAAATGTCGGAGACGCGCAGGGGCGTCCCCACCGGACCGAGGAGCGAAGAGACCAAGCAGCGAATTTCGGAGACTCTTTCGGGACGGACGAGGGGTCCGCATTCAAAGGAGCACTCAGCGGCTATTTCGCGTGCGTTGCGGGGAAAGCGGTCCGATGGCACGCCGATGCAGGGGCACTATCTCACCAGCGAGGGCTACCGAAAGCTCACCAGCCAGCAAGGCCATCCCATGGCCTACAGGGATGGAACTGTGTTGGAGCACGTCAAGGTGCTCTACGACAAGATCGGTCCGGGGGAGCATCGCTGCCACTGGGGGTGCGGGCGAATGCTGTCCTGGCGCGGAGAGATAGAGCTCGTAGTTGACCATCTCGACAACGACATCTTGAACAACGATCCAGACAATCTTGTGCCGTCATGCCGGGGCGAGAACTGGGCCCGGGGAAGGAGACAACCATGAGCTTCACCGCGAAGTACCGAGGGAGCTGCGGAAAGTGTGAGTCCACCATCGAGCCCGGCCACCAGGCCGAGTACGACGAGGACGACCAACTCCAGCACGCGGGCGTCTGCCCGGATCCCGAGCCTGACCTGATCCTCACCGGGACGGCCTGCACGGACTGTCACATGGTGCATGGCAGCCACCAGAAGGAGTGCTGGTGAGCCCCCTCGTGCTGCACGAGGACCCAGCTGATCGATGGGAGGTCGACTGGTTCGCCCAGTTCTTCGTGCAGGGCATCCCCAAGCCCCAGGGCTCCAAGCGCGCCATCATGGGCCCAAACCAGAAGTTCCCCTCGATCGTGGAGTCCTCGGGGCTGTCGCTCAAGGACTGGCGGCATGACGTCCGGCTGGCCGTGTACGACTATATGAGCCAGCACGACCTACCCATGCTGGTCGAACAGCCGATCGCCACCCGATTGCGCTTCGTCATGAAGCGCGGGCTGTCGCTGTCCAAGACCAAGCCCACGCCGCCCTGCATCGGCAAGGTCGGCGACATCGAGAAGTGCGCGCGGGCGCTCTATGACGCTTTCACCGGCGTGGTCTACGACGACGACAGCCGTGTGATCAAGGAGGACGTCACTCAGCGCATCGCCGAGCGGGGCGAACAGCCGGGCTGCTGGATCACTATAGGGCAAGTCCGCTGGGCTGTTGAGTAAGTGTTGTAAGGTGACAATATGACAGAACAGCAGGGCTTGAACGTCTGGGTCGATGACGAGCGTGAGGCCCCTGAGGGGTGGGTCTGGGACAAGACCGTCGAGTCGGCGATCTTCACGCTGCAGAGCTATCGGGTGCACCACCTGGCACTCGACTACGTGATGGGGCGGGGCAAGAACACCGGCGAGATCATGGAGTGGCTGCGAGAACACCCGGATCGCTGGCCGACTGGCGAGATCACCTGCCACTCCGGATCCTTCGACGCCCAGAAGCTGATCGAAGAGATGGCCAAGGACTACGCACCGTGAGCATCGGATTCGCGCTGGTGCACTACCAGGAGAAGACTGGTGCCGACTGCTCCTAAATACACCGGCACCTGCCGCCAGTGCGCCCAAGAGGTCACTCTCTACTGGGCGGATGGCACCTTCGAGGGCAAGCCCTCGGCGCTACCCGCGTGGCGATTCTCTGAACACCAGATCGACAGCGAGCGCTGCGAGGGCAGCCTGAGCGTTCACACCCTGACCTGAGGAGCACCATGGAATACCCCGGCGACATCGCGGTACGGGTGGCCACCGATTTTCAGGACAAGTGGCTGGCCACCGTCGATGAGGACATGCTCAGGGCGTTGGACGAGGTGGCCGACCTCCACATCGAGAAACGCCGCACGCTGTTCACCAAGATGGAATTTCGCTGGCGTCCCGCCGACCGCAAATTCCTGGAACAGGTGCGACTGTCCGGCGACATGACCATCCGGGAGATCTACGGCGCGGCTCAGGCCATCATGGACGAGTTCTACGCCTCGATGCGAGTGCCCGAGACCCAGGTCATTGGCAGCGACCAGGTGGCCGTGCTCGACTCCAGCGGACGCCAGGTCTTCAAGAAGAACGAGCACGGCGACTACATCGAGGACATCAGTCAGCTCACCGGCCAGGACATCGAGCAGGCGTTGCTGAACATGGAGCGCGTTCGATTCGTTGTCTCAACAGTGCACGCTCAGCTACTGAGCGAGGCTATCCTGGCCCGTAACCTTTACGACGACCGTCGAGAAGCCGGATACGAGTCTTTGCTGGAGGGGACGCAGGGTGATCGGAATGCCAGGGCCGCGCGAGAGTCTCGGCGGGACAAGTACAAGGCGTACTTCCACTGGCACCTCTATCAGAGCAGCAACGCCTTCCTCCTGGAGATCGATCGCTTCACCCGCCTGCTTGACCGCATGGCCGAGCGTCATGCCTGGACGGGCCGACGCCGCAGGGACTAGCAATGGGGCGTAGCCTGCCTCGGGCCCACGAGGACAACGAGGAGGCCCTCCGCAAGCGCCGCCTCCAGGTCTTCAAGCTGGCCTATCAGGGCTATTACGAGTGGCGTTCGCTGCGTGACACCGGTATGACCATCCTGGACTCCCTGCCCACGCCTGATGGCGAGGAGATCCATATGCCCGACCTGTTGACCGGCTACACGCTACTGCCACGCCGACAGCAGCAATCTTTTGAACTGATCTGCCTGCAGTCCTACACTGAGGCTGCCGCGACCATTGAGATCTATGGTCCGGATGAGACAGACGAGCTCCACCCCAGTGATTCACCCGGAAACCCACCCAGGAAAAAGCGCTCCTCGACCGTGGTGCAGCAATATGCCCAGCAGGCCCTGGAGCGCATGGTCCAGGCCTACGACGAGAAGCAGTCGGGCACGTGGGACCCCGAGGCCGTTATGAAAACTCGCAAGCTCAACGGGAGAATCCATGGCACCCCAGGCAGAACAGACGTTGCTCCCCCTCCGTCCCGGGATGGACTGGAAGCTGGAAAGCAGAGCCGACGAGCTGCTGGCTGAGTATCGGGAGACCTGTACTACCAACGCCGAGAAGACCGAGACTCTGACCGAAGCGCAGATGCGGTTGCGCTACGACAAGGAGGTCTACAACAGCTTCGGTCTCGCCGAGGCCAGCCTGTTCTCCGGCATCTATGGGCGGGCCTTCAATCCCGAGTTCGGCCAACGACCCTCGCGCCACCGCCGCGCCGACGACTAGGCTGACCGGGTGACCTTGACCCCCGACCTCCTGGGCGTTCCCGCCGGAGACGACCTCAACCGCATCATCGAAGAGCAGATGCGCGAGGTCAAGGTCGCGGGGCACACCTACAACTTCCGCCCGGAGACCAATTGCCGGGTCTGCCGCAACGCCGATCTGAAGGATCGCGTCGAGGACCTCCTCGCTGCTGGCACCACCTATCGCGAGATCCTGGCGATCATCTATCCCCAGAACTCCGTGCGCCGCCGCAATGACCGGATCAGCTACCACTCGATCGCCAAGCACGCCACGGAGTGCTTCAACATCTCCCGCGCCGGAGCTCTGGTCTACCGCAGGATCCTGGAGCGCCGCGCTGCCACCCAGGGCCTGAACTTCGTCAAGGGCACCGGCCATGCGGTCACCATCCAGGCCGTACTGGAGACCGTGATGGTCAAGGGCTATAGCCAGATCACCGACGACCGCATCCCCATCAGCCCAGAGCTCGCCATCTCGGCAGGTCTGCAGCTCCACAAGATGGAGGCCGAAGAGGCCGGGGCCGACCGCGCTGCGGAGATGATCGCACACATCCAGCGCGTCATCGCGGTGGTCAATGAGGTCTGTACGCCCGAACAGATTCGCGCCATCGATGCAGCGCTGGCACCCGACGACGACACCATCGACGTCGAGTCCTGGGAGGACCAGGAGGAGGACGAAGAGGACGTCTTCGACCCCACCAAGGACGTGGACGAGGTCATCCAAGACGACCACGAGGGATTCTGAGATGAGCAGTACCATCCTGGAGCCAGTGCCCCCGGGATCCATTGACCGCCTGGGACTCTCGTCCTGCACCGCCACCCGGGACGGCACACCCAGGGTCGGCACCATCTGGCTGCCCCGCAGCTTCGCCGCCGCCACCCCAGTGCACTTCCACCCCCTCGGCGGCAATCTGTTCCTGGGCCTGTTCGACGGCTACTGGCACACCGCTGCGCCCTCGCTCACCGACGCCGGGCATTACGTCAGCCACACCGAGGTGCCAGGCCCCGTGGCCGCACTCATCGACGCCCAGGTCGGCACCATCTCTCCTGTCACCGGACAGGACTCCTACGCACTGAGTGTCAGCGCCTGGCCCGGCCTCAAGCTCGTCAGCGCGTCTTCCTCGTTCACCCAGCTGGCCACGCTATGCACCACCGATACCTTGCCTGTGCTGGGCTTCTGGACCACCACGGTGGACAACCAGCTGCAGTCCCGGGGCGAGTTCGTGGTGCCGACCATCACCGCCGACGGCCAGGACGTCCTCTTCGACGCTGGCGTCTACATCGACAAGCCCTGGATCTATCTGTGGGGCAGGGGACTAGAGGACGGGCGCGTGTACACGGCGCGCCACAACATCTCCTTGCTGGGCACCGATCGCTGGCTCTACCAGACCGCCGACGGCTGGGTCGACGTGTCCGCGCTCTTCGACGCCGACAATCCCCGTCCGGCCACCCCCGTGTCGGGACTGAGCACTGAGGGCCCGATGTCCACCGTCGTGCTCAATGGCAATACCTACGTCACCACGGTGGCCACCGACGGAGACGACAAGGTCGGCCAGATCTGGGCCAGCAAGTCCATGGCCGATCCGTGGCGCAAGGTCACCGAGACCGTCATCGACACCGGCGCTACCTGGACGGGCAACGGATTGATGCTGCAGCCTCAGGTCCCGCCGAACGACACCGAGGTCGGGGCGACGGCGGCGGTGCCGTGGGTCAAGACCACATATGACGACACCGAGGACAACGAGGCGCTGACAGTTTCGTGGGGGATCTTCGCCGTTCCGCGTCTCTAGCGTGTATGTTGGGATCCTATCGAGTAGAGACAATCCACCCAGCACGAAGGCAGGTCCCATGAAGGTTGGCGCGTTGATGGAGGCCATCGAGCTCCGCGATGACCACAGTACGAATGCTTTGCTCGGCGAGATGGAGGTCAGCGCGGACTGCACCTCTCTTCGCCTGAGGGGTGCCAGCATCGAGTTCCCGTGGGACGAACAGGCCGAGCGCGCCGTCGCCGGTTATCTCGACATCCCCAAGACCTATCTGCACAAGCTGGATCCGGAGTTCCGGGCCATCACGGTCAACCACCACCTGCGCACCAACGAGCGCGCCGACACCGTGGTGGAGTGGGCGGCCAAGGAGAACGAGCCCAATCAGCTCATCGCCCTACAGCGCCCGGACCGCCCGGTTCTGCCGCTGCGCTCAGTCGGCGAGATCGTGCAGCGCTGCTTCAATGCCGAGGACGAGGTGATCTGGCTCAAGCGCGACGACAAGCGCTTCCACCTCGACATCATGACCGACCACAGCGTCGAGGTCCCGCCCATCGAGAGCCTGCCCGATCGCAAGATCGGCGACATCACCCGGGGCGGCATCCGCATCCTGCTCACCCCGCACAGCCCCACGCCGCCGGTGATGCAGCGCTACTTCAACCGCCTGGTGTGCACCAACGGCATGTGTTCCCCGCGCGATGAGGGCACCATTTCGCTCGTGAACACCACGCTGCCCGGCCTGATCGAAGAGATGGAGCGCGCCGCGCAGCGCCTGCTCGGCGACATGCAGCACGCGCTTCACCAGTACGCCGCGCTCGCCGAGCAGCGCGTGCCCGGCAACCCGGCGGCTTTCGCCTACCGTGTGGCCGAGGAGACCGGTCTTAATGCCGCAGTCACGCAGCGCATCATGGCGCGCGCAGGTGCGCTGCCGACAGACGACCCAAACGTCAGCCTCTACGACATCGCCAACATCTTCACCGAGGTGGCCCAGAGCGGCATCTCCTACGCCACCCAGGTCAAGATGCAGGAGGCCGCCGGGAACATGGCTTTCGCCCCCGAGGCCGCGCTGGCTCGCTGCCGTTCGTGCGAGCAAAAAATTTAGTGCCCATGCCCAGGGGCATTTATACACGTTTACCACGTGAAACGAGCCAGGAGGATCGTTTCTGGGCAAAGGTGGACAAGGACGGCCCATTGAATCCCGTCCTTGGCACTAGGTGCTGGCTCTGGACGGCTGGCACAGCTGGACTTGGATATGGACGCTTCACACTGGGGAGTGGATGTGTTGGACCACGCATGGTTCCGGCGCACCGATTTGCTTACGAGCTGGAATACGGTCCGGTGCCCGCAGAGACATTTGTTGATCATCATCGCTTGTGTCCTAAGCGATGCGTGCGCTCCGAGCACCTGCGCACGGCGACGATGAAGCAGAACATCGAGAATGCCATCGCGCTACGCTCGACCAATTCGTCCGGTGTCCGTGGAGTGTGGCTGGACAAGAAGACAGGCCGGTGGCAGGCCCAGGTCACCCATCACGGCAAGCGGTACTGGGCAGGTAGTCACGCAGAGCTAAGGGATGCCGAGGAGGCAGTGGTTTTGAAGCGCAACGAGCTATTCACCCACAACGACATCGATCGGGGGCGCTGACATGCCGCTGACCACCGCAGAGCTCCAGAATCGCTACACCTACCACCCGCCGACCGAGGGCCAGCCCGAGGCCTATGAGGCCCTGCGCAACCACGCGCTGCTGCTGGCCATGCACATCAACGACGTCTGCCCCGACAGCCGCGAGAAGAGCCACGCTTTCACTCAGCTCGAAGATGTGGTGATGTGGGCCAATGCAGCCATCGCCCGACATGGCCTGCCCGAACCTTTGGAGCCTGTCGATGAGCCACCCGACTAACCCGCTGTTCCTACCTGGCGGCAAGGTCCATCACGTCAAGGCCGCTGCCCGGCCCATCGAGTTCGCCGAGCCGTACCCCGATGAGCTGGAGAAGATCAACGCTGTGGGGCGTGAGATCAACGCCAAGTTCTCCAGGACCTACATCAACGACGACGAGTGGCCCAATGTCATCGAGTACATCATCGAGAAGTTCGATGCCATCGGCTGGGAGGTAGGCGTGGAGCCCATGGACGCCTTCCACAAGGACGGTCGCCAGATCCTGGACAACGATGGCCGACCGGTGCGAGTGCCCAATGTGGCGTTGCTGGGGCGCAGTCGCAACAAAGAGACCGAGGCTGACCACGATCGCATCGCCCACGGCGTGGTCCGGGGCCTTGTCGATGGTCGCAAGGGGTATATCCGCGAGGGATCCGACCAGCTCCACGAGGATCCGGTCAAAAAGTCGATATATTGACCGAGACATGGCTGCCTGTGGTGGGCTGGGAGGGCTTCTACGAAGTCAGCGACGAGGGCAACATTCGTAGCCTGGATCGCTCTCATTTTTATCGAGGAAGCGTTCGAAACAGGCGGGGCCAGGTTCTTTCTCAGGGTCGAACCAGGGGCTGCATGGTCGTCGTGCTTTCCCGCCCAGGCGTCAGGAGGACGGTGAAGGTTCATCACGCCGTTCTGGAGGCCTTTGTCGGGGAGCGTCCGCCGGGGGCTATCGGTAGACACTTTCCTGACCGAGAGGTCTCCAACAATCGACTGGCCAATTTGTCGTGGTCGACTCAGTCGCAGAACATGCTGGATCGACGTGCTCATGGCACCGATCACGAGGTGAACAAGACTCGGTGTCCAGCCGGACACGCCTACGTGGGGGACAACGTCAAGCTGACCAAGGATGGGCGACGTAATTGCAGGAGGTGCGCCAACAAGTCATCTCGGGACAGCCGAGCCCGAAAGAGAATCATCACCTGAGAATTTAGCTCTGAAAAAGCGTGGGCTGTCCGGCCCACGACGACCTATAAGCGAAAGCGATCTACAACATGTCAGTGTTCATTGACGAGCTCACTATCGTGGTGCCCGGCAACGTGGTCAAGAAGATCATCAACGGCGGCAATGACGATGACACTGAGCACCCCAGACACAACCAGGCCGAGCACGAAGTAGGAGAGGAGGCCGATGATGTGATTCCAGCTCTCGCGAGTACTGAGCGTGGTGCCGTCTCGATTGCGCAAATCGCCGTGCACAGAAAACCAGCCCCACATGGCTGTGCCCACCGCGCCAACGATGGCGATCACCACGACGGCAATCGCCTGCCCATTCAGTACCAGCATCAAAAGCCCTCCTCACCTATTCGGTGTTGAGGTGCGCTAATTTACGACGCTGCGGTGGTCGCCTTGGCGTCGACGGCAACGACCTTGCTACCGCCGGTGCTGGGCTCTTCTTCCGGAGTGGGCCCGGTACTGCCGAAGATGGCGCGCGCCTCGGCAACAGCGGCTTCCAGCCCGTCGAGCTGGTCGCGGCTGATACGCAGGCTGCTGTCCCTGCGCGTCGATCTCTGCCGTGGGCTGACAGCGACAGCGTCGCTATAGCCATTGACGTGGCAGCCTGTTGTTTAGCTGTAGCGGCCCTGAGTTTTGGGGTAGCCTACGCAGGTGTCGCGGCGTTCATCGCCGACACCGATCCCTCAGTGAAAGGCCACCATGACCGAAGAATTTTCGCTCCTCGCCCACGAGAAGTCGCGTGATAGCGCACTTCAAGACGTCCTGCTCGAAGTCGATGCACTGACCGACAGGGAGCGGCGCAAGCTGGGGCGCTCCGCACCGCATTTGACCAAGTCCCTCAAGGACCTCAAGGCCGCCCAGCTCGACTATCAGAATGCGGTGTATGCCGAGTCCCTGCACCGGCTGCGCTCCGAGAGGCGCGAGACGGAGACCACCATCACCGCGCTGCTGTTGCACGATGACGTCGATGACGAACCGCACTGGGAGGTCTACCCCGAGGTCGACCAGCTCGGGGTCAAGGACGACTTCGTTCAGCTGTTCAAGAGCCATCCGCAAGGCGATAACTACCTGCTGGTGCGCGCCATTCCGGTTTATCGGGTCGCCGACATCCGCTCCATTCCCCGCGACCACCCGATCGTGCTCGCCGCTCGTGAGTGGACGCTGGAGAACCAGGGCCAGCCCTCCTGGGAGGATGAACTGGTCAGCGACGAGACACAGGCCAAGATCGCCGAATTGGCCGATGGCAATCCCTCGGTGATCGAGGCGATCAATCGTTACCTGAGGAGCGAAGGCGAGTTCCCCCACCAGGACTGGATCGACGCTGCGCACACCACGGAGGCCGGGGAACGCGCTCACGGCGGCATCTGATGCCCAGCTACGCGGCTAGCACCGACGTCAGCTCCGATCGCAGTATCCAGGAGATTCAGTCGACCCTGCGCCGGTACAAGGCCAGTCAGTTTCAGATGGGCTGGTCCGATGACATGGCGATGATCGCCTTCGTCATCCAGGGCCGCCTGGTGCGCTTCGTGCTGCCGATGCTTCGACACACCGGAAGAGGCCAACGAGGCTGCGATAGCTATGCGGGTGAAGCTGTCAATCACGTACCAGCGTTGGCTACCTCCGTTCCACCCGCTGACGGAATCGGGTTGGTGGCATTGGCGCGAACCGTGCGACTGCCCCGACACCAACTTCGGCCGCAAGCCCCACCGCTGGAACTGCGCCCTCACCCCCATCTGGGCGCAAACGATCCGGGGGCTGGACTGCAACCCATGGAAGGTGTTTCGACCATGAACGACGACTACAACCGCCCGATCGTCACGCGCTACG
>Ga0209175_10000814_pt1 | contig 16731 bp, 16 predicted proteins | sample JI91814C2DNA_FD_187506 | JGI IMG/M metagenome (GOLD analysis project Ga0209175, IMG submission 187506) | Wastewater effluent complex algal communities from Wisconsin, to seasonally profile nutrient transformation and Carbon sequestration -... | ecosystem: Engineered > WWTP > Effluent > Algae...
CATATCAACAACTGACATTACAAGAAGCCCGTTATGCGACGGGCGGAAGAGCCCACCCCCGGGGTGGGAACTGAGTGTTTGTGATGTACAGGGAGAATACGTGCGTTTGCTAAGCGGCCAAGTAGAACATGGTGTTTGTCATGTAGAGAGAGTGTTCCCAGGGGCCCTCTATCGTAGTTTTGTTTGCACGCATTGTCCTTATGTTCTCCTTCTGTCATATCCCTGTCGCTACGCGAAATTTGTCTGAGACAGATCTGGTAACGCATTGAATTATCATTGTTAATAGTTAGTGTTATCCCTCTTTTCATACCCCTGTCGCTACGCGAAAAACGTCTGTGACAGAGCCTTGTAACCTACACAATTCGACGCGGTTATTAGTTTATGTTATCCTCTCCTTTCATTTTCCTGTCGCTACGCGAAAACGCACGTGCTAATGTCTCTGTTTCTGTTCTACATTTCCATTAAGGGCATGACACGATTAAGGGCATGACACGAATCTCATAAAGTGTCACATATCTTTTGCGTCGACGCCATTTTTATTATCAGACAAGCAATTATAACAGCATGTGATTCAATACCAGTACGTGTTCTACCACAAACACCCCTTCTCAATTCTGCGTTTTTTGTATACCTCTGGTGGATCGTCTCCATCAAACTGGACTCTCCTGCGAATTTTACACCAGTCTGCGTAATTACCACTGTTATCCCAACCCATCGACCTGCTTGCCTGCGTTACGTGAGTGTATGCACGATGATCCCAAAGCCAATCGGAGATCCACCGTGGAAGCGGTGCTATGTAAGTATATTTCTTCAATTGACCGTCGTAACGAAAGTCACTCGTGTATTGATTGTATCCCAGACTGAGAAGGAACATCGAGAGATCAACGCTCAAGAGTGACGGGAAGATAAAGTCAACGAAAAGTTCAGTGGGTAATAAAGACAACATTGACGTATCCCAATCCAACCACGTAGTCGGATCCGCCTTCCAAATCTCTTTGCGTGTAACTGGGAGTGGAATTTCGGCAGGTAACCACGGAACAGGCCATCTTCTCGGATCAGTACAAGAGTCCCCTGTTTCCTGACACTTGCGTTTACAGACTAAATCACCCGAGTGTTTATTATCCGTAGACATCTTATCCTTTTATTCGCCTCCAATCGCAGCTATTAGTGCACTTGGATAATCCACAGATGAATTCTGTCGTTGTATACCCCGTCTGCAGAGTGCAGCAAAATATGTTGGTTTACTCCTATCACTTCACAGTACGCATAGAGCAACTGTTCGTAGCCAGCATTCTCGTCTCCACAGGTAGTAACATCTTCCATATGTAGCAAAGTACATTACAGTTCGTCTAGTCGACTTCTCATGGCGCACCAACAAGTTCCGATTATATATGTGTGTGTTACATGTAACAGCGTTGTCAGAAAAATTAACATATTCCACATGATCGTGAGCTACAATACGATTCATGTAGTTGACTTCTCATGGCGCATCAGAAAAAGTTCCAATATATGCATTTATGTATAACAGCTGTTCATTATCCTTACGCACAGTGAGTCAATTTTTCGAATACACAACCGGTTATTTAATAATTAACCGTACCGACGGTCCTCCATCGATTATTATCCACAAGTGATAGTAGGTATTGTGGTGTGTACTTTGTCGTCGTGACCCAGTGTATCAAAGTTTGTTGTTCATCCTGTGACATCGTACATTTCCGTATGTGGTGTTCCAATCTATCAACCCACAATTTTCGTAACGCGACTCTTTTTGTTAACGTTCCATCCTTTTTTCTCCCCATGTTCATTACTCTCTTCTCTGTAAAATCACCGGTGAAATATATCGCAGAATCTAGCGCCGTTCGATTGGTTCCTAACGTAGTTGCTCGAGATATTAACGAGTACATCAAACCAGGACATAGTCGTTCAAAATTGATTGAACCTGCATCGCAGATGATTCGTTGGACTGTGTTAGCCGGTCTCCCCGGTTCAGTAGGTCCAGCACTCTGACCCTGGAAGGTGTGAATTGATTTCGCATACGCCAATTTCAAAGGGATCAATCGCCTCATACAACAGCCATGTCGACACATGACATCTATTGGTGGAATCGGAATGATCTGCATTACACCACAAATCACAAGAAACACGTGTAACAAATTGTAAGAAGTATAACCAAACATAGGCTAAAAGTCACTTATACAACGACGACTTCATCACGTGTTACACCAGTTACCTTTGGTCGTCTTTCACACCATGTTGGTCCTTTATTGTTATCATAGTAATCGAATTCCACTGTGACGTAATCAGGAATGTCTCCGTTGTTTGGATTTTTGCCCGGTTGATAAACAATTTCTCGCACCGTTCCAAGAGCACCGTTGTATAACCCCCACGTTGGATTAAAATTTCGACAGCACAGCTGCACTCTTGCACCCCGACAAAGGGCTGTTGCTGTCGGCGTTGATTCATTATCAAAATGTTTTGCAACCGTTTTTGTTTTTCTTGAGTTGGGGCTCACTATGGATTTGATCACTGCGATAGGATTGTCCTCAGAGGCTTGAGCCACCAGTTTCTGTAAGTTAAATTCCTCCATCGGCTGTTTATTTGCAAACAAGTACATAGTCCCATCCGTAATGATTGCGTCTTGCTGATCAGATGAAAAGTTTTGTAGATGTAATGACGTGAGCCTTTTTGCTTGACCTTCTGTCAATCGATCAGTAGCCGCATTCGTCAAAATATCTCGAAACTCTCTTTGACTTTCATGCTGTCGTTTGACAGTACTTAGCTTCATCGTATGCGTACTAAATCGTAGGAACTGTTGACAGCCGTTTGCCTTTGCACCTAATCTACCATTAATGACAGACGTGGACGTCGTCTCCATAGCGTTGAACGCTCCATCTCCTTTAGTCGGTGGCAATTGAAAGTCATCCCCAACAAGGATGACTATTGGTATTCCCCCCCAATCTTCTGCACAGCGGTTGCCTCCGTGGGCCATTAGAGACACATTTATTTCTGCGGCACCCAGTACCGCTTGAGAAATCATACTGCGCTCGTCGATAATCAACACAACTGTAGATCTCAACATAGCCGCTATGCGCTGCGACATTGCTTTCGAAGGTTCCTTGTCCGGATCCCAAATGTTGATCCCTAAAAGGCGATGGATCGTCATACCACCTACGTTATATGCAGCAGCACCAGTTGGCGCTGCAACCAGAATTGCATCATTAGTATCAAAGAGCGTTCTGATTGTGGTTACGATCGTATTGATCAATACACTCTTTCCAGTACCAGCCGCTCCCATAACTGTCATCCTCATCGCATCAAAAGTCCGTCGACAGTCACCATCGCCTGAAGACTTAGGATCAGCCAATGCAATCCATTCTTTAACCTTCTTGACAACCTCTAGCATCACATCTCTCTGATCGCCAGCGATCGCCTCGATTGTGTAACCCGTTCCATCTAGCTTTAGGGGAACAGTTACCGGATAAACTCCAGCATCCCGATCATCTCGAGCGCGTACATCATAGTCTTGCACATGGCTACTCAGCCATTCAAATGTAAGAGGCCAGTGAATACAATCCTAAGAACGTAAACACATAAGAACAAAACACACATTGTCGCCTGGTGAGTGTTAACTTTCCTAAGTATTATAACATAAAGAAAATAATTCTCTCACCTCTTCGACCAATCTTGCCCAATTGTACGTTTCCCCCCTCGGACCACCCATCCGTCCAAGCGTATTATCGGGTAGATTATGAGCACGGCTCGTCAATAATTCAACGACATCCATAGCCTCTTCACTGGGTTCACCAAACAGATCACCTGCACCCATTTCGTCCATCCCTGACACCGGTTCAAAATATGTTCCGTTTTGAATTCTGATGGCTCGCAATTTAGCTCTTTCATATGCAACAAGAACTGAAGACGGACAATATGACGACCTCAAGAAATCTTCGAACAATTCTTTCCATCTTCCATCACCATTTAACGGTGAATCCGCACTCCATGGTTTATGAATTAGCAGGATCGCCCTTGCATAGCTATCGTCAGCGGGATACTTCGGCAAAGTCGAACCACCGACATAATGCGGGATTATAACCCCATCTGACTTTCGTCTAATAGACGCATGCCGTTCATTTTTATAATAATGAAAAAACCGATGAAACGACATATCTTTCATCGAAGATTCTCTCGTTTTATATTTCTGAATCATAGTCGCATAATTGACACCCGAGTCTGCTACCTTTCGAGCACCTGACAACGAGACCGTTTCCACTGTTTCAGAACATAAAACAAGTCCTAACCCCCCCAACTCACACATCGCCTCTTGTTTCGAAATCATGCGAGTGGCTAGTGCTCGGTTAAGAATCTGACGCACAAGACGTACAACATCTCGTTGTGTACCGGTTTCATCACAGGAACTGAAATTAACCAACACAAAACAGGTCAGATTCCATGATTGACACACACCATTTCACAAGTTGACTTTACGATTCGTTCGATAAGTGAAATACACACCTCATAATAAACCGTGAAACCAGCTCTTTTTCAACCGCCAATGTTGAATTCCCTTTGGAAGCATATGCAACAACATAGTCCGTAACCTTTGCTATCTCGGCGGGATCTGGCTTCATTGGATCTGTTTCGTACAGCAACACAGTGACATCACAGTTCGCCCTCCAAACTCTCAAAACATCAAAACTCGTCTGTAACATTCGAGTGTTATTGGTTCTTTTCATCATCAACTTCATGAATCCTCTGTCGTCATGTACAATTTCCGTTTGATTTCGCGACTCCCAACCCGGTGTTTCAGCCGTACCATAATTTCGTTCTACTCCTGCCCCCATACGGCAGACACGACACTTTCTGGCTCGACTAGTCGAATTGTTTTCCGTTGTTCGCGTAGAGTCTGTGTTATTTCCAATCGTCGCATTATTGCTTTGTTGTTTATTAGCTTCTCGCGGCTGTCGCATACAATAATCACTGCACTTATGCATCTGGGTTGTATTAGCCAAATGAAACATATCCAGAACTTCGTCATGTATGTCACTCAGTCTCACACTACACGGTTGATATCTTTGTTGTGTCCTATCACCGAACTCATTGTGATATCTCTCTGTTGTCTCTTCGTCAACAATTGGCATATCAGCGCTCATGCCAAGACGTTGTTTTACCCACGCATCCAGTAATCTCGCTTGTCTTTCCTTGTCATCTCGAAATTCATATAGCTTCGACATAATACCGGTCGCATCAACTGCATCGTGCGTTATCGCCAGCATATGACAATGGATTTGACCCCGGCTTTTAGCGAATTCATAACGCAACCAATAATGCTTGATCCCCAATAATTCCTTTCCCACCGTCTCCATGAAGTGTTCCACTCTCTTATGAAAATACTCCTGTACAACAATACTGTATTCATTAACCGCTTTGACTTTTGCCGTATGATCAGAGTCCAAGTCCACACGCTCCCCACTTGCCACAAAAATTCTCTCCTCTAAAAGTCTTTTTATATCAGGCCAAAAATATTCAGCACAACTCAGAGTAATGAATAGATTCGGCGCACCGTGACCACTGTCAATATGATGATTTATCCACGTATACAACTCTGCTCTTTTCGCTCTCCAATATGCGTCACTCCCTTTCACCTTTTGAGTATAATACAGCATCTGATCCAAAAACTTTGTATCACCGTCAGTCAAACGCTCTTTCAAATCATCCATAGTTGGTGGTGCATCTTCAAGAAACCCCTTAATAAACCAATTTCCATGATCCTGATTACGCCGGCGATGCATATAATTTAACGCAAAGAATGACCACAAGTGATCTCTCGCAAACCGTCCATCACAATACAACAACTGACTCTGAACCCAATCCTGCACTTTTATGTCATACTTTTTCGCCTGAACATAATCACCCACACCTGTCACGCGTGTCCATCATTGTTGCGATACAAGCACAACATATAAGAGATAAACGGTAGACATACGATATGTGCATGTATACTATCAAACGATCTTACCTCCCGGATACAACCACGGAAATGCCATTACAAAAATCTTTTTATCACTGTATTCAGATATCGGTTCCGGCAAAACCGAAGGCCATTCCATTCGAGCCACATGAGGATCATTGCTAGCAGCCTTCATTGAATCAAGAAGGTCAGCATCAGACTGTGGAATAAACGGCGCGTCGGTCTCATTTACAGATCCAGATGCTTCGATGAATTGTTCTGCTTGTTCTTCCGGCGCAAAAACCTGGTTCTCTGCCGGTCCCCTATCCTCATCACTCACGTCGTCCGCGGTCTGATCAACGACGTGAACCCCATCCAACTCTGCTTCCTCTTGACCATTCATCCAATTCAAGTTCGATTCATCGATCACTATGTCGCTATACTCAATATTATACTTCTTCAACCACCTAAGAGCAGCCAACACCTTTGTTCTTCTGATAGTATATGCCTTAGTAACTTCTGTTCCACCCGTCGTCACATGCGTCCGTATCACCTTTACAAGCCGACAATCCGCTGGCAATCTAGGCAAAATGCGACATACTTCATTCACTCGTTGCACGAAAGTGCAAATATGTCCTTTACATCCAAAAGTACCATTTTTGATATGCATGATGGGTATTAAAGGCGACGCTTTCTGTATCAACAACTGTTCGGCAATAGTCAGCCCAATCAACTCGGACGGAAGCTCATAATGTATTGTTCCATCGTCGTCTGTCCATATAGGAAACGCGTTCCGAATAATCTCATCTCTCTCGGTTTCGGTCGTCAATTGTTTGGCACAACGAGCACATACAGCCTTCTTATCGTCGGGCCAACCGTATAACGAAACTTTATGACAGCGCGTACAATGTCTATGCATCAATCGCAACATAGCCCCCTCAAATCCCATCATAACAGACAATTTATGTTGCTCCTGTTCATCAACCCCCAAAAACCGTTCCGGAGTAACATTCGGAAGAGCAACAAACTTTTGTTCTGATTCTTCTTTCTTGCGTCTTCGAATAAGCCGCTTCGCGGTGGCAAATACATTGGAAGCTTTCATCTCACTCACAGACATGTACGTGTCAGAAGAAACAAAAGGAAATTTCACCCCATACTTCACACACTCATATCGAAGCATGTCCAATTCACGCCTTACGTCCTCAGCTGCAGCACGTTCTAAACGCCCCGACTCAAGAGCAGACACCATACAAAAGCGCTCGTTATCACTCATCATCATAAACCTCCGCAAATCAATGTCAGTCCCAAGAGTCAACTCTCCATTTCGCAAATTATCCTTTGCAATCCGAATTGCTCGTTTACAAGCAGAAATAGCCGACGCTTTATTCACGTCGACAACAGTTTTCACCACCGCCTTTAATGTCTCCAGTGTATTGTAATGTACCACAAGCCCCAATGCAAGTGCTTCATATTGCAACTTCAATATTACCTCTCGCGCCTCATTCGACCATGCCTCTTTAACCATGGCATCCCGTTCGTTGTCCGACAAGGAACAAAATTCTCCGAAAGAAACATGTGATCTACCAGGTCGTTCTCCACTCGCGACTTTCGCTTTCTCGGACGCCAGTCGTCTACGAAGTCGAAAATACTCCTTGTCCTTGATAGTTATAGGCAGCCGAGAATAAATCACACCAAAATAAAGACAGTCGTACTGTAACTTTAGTCGCGTCGCATTTCGTAAAACACTCGTCTGTACTTCCACACAATCATATGTTGAAGTGTCTTCACCTGATAAGCCAAAGAGACCGAACAAGGACAAAGAATACGAATAAACGACAAATCAGGATTAATTAACGAAGAATTACATCATCATGATATTCAGATAAAAAACATTAATCAAACACTCGTAAACATCGACTGCATCAAATAAATCAGACACCAGCAGGCTTTCCATCCTTCCATCCAAAGGCGGCAACATTATCTGCCAGTTTATCAGTGCCAGCTTTTTTCCCAAACGCTTGCTTCAACAGATTCACAATGTCGACATTAACAAACAAGGCGTCCAACGCCTCTTCGTCTACGCGATCGAACCGTTTGGCTTTCAGCACCTCAAACAATTCATCCTTTTCGACATCCATCAACTTCAATATACCCGGTCCTTTTTCTTTCAACACTCCAATATAATACTCCTTGAAGGCTTCAGAAGCTAATGTTTTCGACATCATCTTGACGACAACGTCAATCGCCTCATCCTTATCTTCGAGTCGTCCTTTATTGAACGTACACACCAACACCTGGTCGACGTAATCCTTTTCATTCTTGGATACTATATCACTCCCATGTGGCACCTTTCGAATGGGCAACACCTTGGAATTCAACAGCTGCTTCAAGTAGAAGTTACTCGCCATCTCACTCATCGCAGAAACAGCCAACTTAACATAACTCGCTTTGAACTTGAAACAATCGCGTTTGTTGTTTGCATATTTAATCCGTGGTACCACCAAAAACTGATCTGATCCCTTAATATCGAACACTTGCATAAAATACTTGAGGCCGCTGCGCTTACCTGACGTATCGTCTCCACCACGACTGTTCGCTACAGCAATGCTTCGGTTAATATCTTCTGGCTTCGTCGGAATGACAGACAAACCAAACTCGTCATCACTGTCTTCGAGATCAACGCCGGTCACTTCTAATTCAGACTCGTCTTCTTCATTGTCTTCGGCTCCCTTCTCGATTTTAACGTCAACAGGATGCACCACACCCAAAACCACTCGAACATCGTCGGGAGATGCGACAGTCGCCTTAGCCTTCTTTCCACTGCGTTTCGGCGAAGCGACTAACTCAACGGCATTGTCAGTATTTCGCTTTTTCCCTCGACTATTGGCAACTGTTTTTGGTGCCTGGAAGCAATAGAACATTACAATAATATGATATATGAATATATAAGTACTAAATAACTCCAAGTGAACAGCAAGTCCAGACATAACCAAATACGGCACATACCATTGTTTACCAATGTTATCCTTCGTAATATCGCAATTTGTTAGACAGTGCAATGGCAAACTTCCAATAAACACTTTTATGAGAAAAGCCGAATTACGAACCAAACACTACTGTCGATTCGTCAAGAATGTCATTATATCCAACCGCACCACATAAGTACTACGCTAGATATCACGACAATATAACATAAAACTAAAAGACACATCAATAAATCTCATGGACACAAGTTGACTTCTAATTTTATCATATCACAGCTGAAAAAATTAACGACATTCAACCACAGAAAACTCACGAAAAGATAAACGTGTTTACAACAGAGTCACGAATAATTCTTATCAAGTAATGAATAAAAACAGCGCACTCACCTAACACTAAAAGTAAATATTTCGACATCACACTCAATACCGTACAATATTTCACCGTACCGCATCATACAACATAAATATCAATTATCACCAATACACACAACGACCAACCAATAAAGGCGTTCGCAACAACAGCCAAAAACCGATTGATTTAATTTTTGAAGTAATCGAAATATCCACACAATCGATCAAAATATTCATGCGGACGCACAAAAAAACGTTTTTACGCACAACCATCGAACAAAGTTGACTTCCCGTTGTGTATCTTACACAATATTTCCTATGATAAACGAACATTCAGACACGGGAATACATGTCAAATGAAAATTCCGACCTACACACACGACATCTAGGAGTCAAAAAATTTCCTGACACATGCGTAGAAATACCACAGTAAGGTTAATATACGAAAACGAGACCACTAATTCACGTATCACATAATACAATCCGCATGTTACCCGTTCTAACAAAAAATACACAATCATAATCCACACCACAACAAAGATTATGACAACAAAAACCCATACGGGATTCAATCTAACATGTTACATATAATATACACATACATAAAAGATTCATGAATAGATACATTTAATTCACTCGCTACTAATAATATCACGACACCACAAAAATTTTAATCATTATCGCCACATTAGTAATTTCCTGTTTTCTGACACAATCTTATATAAAACCACGTCAGCTACACTAAAGAAAAACATACAACACACGAATATTCCCAAGAGATCCCGGTACTGCCCTCAATTTTCGTTCGTACAGCAGTATCAACCAGCTACGTACAAACCATTGGATCTATCACAACGCCATGCGAATTCAGTAAGATAGCATGCGAATTCCATGCATCAACCACACTGCAGACAGTCAGAAAAAACAGATCGCGAACAGTCACAGTTCACAAAACCAAAATTCACACAGTCAAAAACGATAAGAAATAACAATGGCGAAAAACAAAACGCCTTCCCCATCAAAGCGATCACCGGCGGCCAACCACAAACGGAAACAATCACCCGGCAGAAAACGCAAGACGAAAGATGTATCTCCCACGGCCGTAACAGTAGTGTCTCCGGAACAACAACCAGACATCAGCCCACTATCTAGAATACTGTTCTCAGCAGGCCGAATGTCAGAAAACTTGGCAGAACAGACATTCAGTAGATGCAGTTTGAGCTTTTTGTCGCTATTCGCACATCGAGAAAAAGAATTGTCACCATTCATGCAACCCCTAGTCAATCACCACCCACTAGACACCGACAGATTACATCGCGAACTATTTGACGCAGTACATTGCTCGAAAGAAAAACAAGACTTCGTATTTGACAACGAGATATGCATCATACCATATGAAATTTCGTCAGATCCAAAAGGCTTACCGATCGCAACAGCCGCACCTATCGGACACAAAAAACACACCCAACAACTGACGAACGGAATCACCGCAATCGCACCAACGAAGGAGTGTATCAAGACTCTAAACACGACATTTCAACTAAACCTGAGTGACAAAACGATATCCGAGATGTCGATAGGTCAACTTATCGGCGCATTTTTCAACGAATTCACCAACACACACATGCATTCGTTAGAAGCTCTACGAAATCTGTTGGCTATTATATCAGATGAAGAGCCCACGAACCACGCAACAGACTATATGACAAGGTGCTACCTTTATCGACGATTAGCGGAAATTATTCAATCCAAGTCAACTCTGCGAATCGCATTCATAGACGGCCTCCATCGCGCAGCTTGCTGTGTTTATTTTCTCGGAGGACATTCTGCATTCGAGGAATTCGACGCCATGCAATGCGAACAGATCCCATGTCACGATGCACCAATTTATGCGTCTCCTCCAATCCGAATACTCACACCCCGAACAGAGCTCAACGAAATCTTCCGTATCGCTGCGGTTCGCGATAGCAAAGTATACGACGCTAAAAACGCGCTGGCTCGAAAGAGAAGCTGGAGAGACCAACTGATCGAATCACTGAAAGTAATCGAAATCGAAATGTCGGACCACTGGACACTGACTCACGACAACTTTTTTGGCCCCCCCTATTCCGATCAAAAAGATTCACTACAAGAAAGACTCGACGAAATGCAAAGGTTACTCGCCAACAGCATCTTATCCAACTTTCCGGGGATTCAAGTCATGAACGACTACAGAAAAAGTCCGAACTCTGATTCGTCATTAACAACCGAACAAGTTTTAGAAAACCTAAGCATCTGGCCAATACGCCGTCTCCTTCACAAAGGAAGCAAGGATCTAGACGGAGCAATAGCACCAAGACACATAAGGGCCATCATGTTCCTAGTGATTTACGCAATACATGACGTCGAATCATTTGAGCAACTCCGCGAATTCATCACATGGAAACGACATGCCGCAGAACAAGAGTCGACCACAACCGAATTCGACATGATCGATCCAATGTGGATTACGAATTACATTATTACACCAACACTCTTACTCTCAATGGCAGTCAAAAAGAGATTCACCCAGGAAGGCACAACCAAAACCAACCGCGCGGGAGTGAAAGTCGAGTTCATTGTAAGATGCTCGATTCTCAACGATATCATCGCACTTCTGACGAAGTATGGTCCTTTACCCAAAGCGTCTGAAAATTTAAAAGCAGACGAATTAGAAGGACTATACGGCGAATCAGTCAACAAATCAATAATAGAAGGCTTCCTGAGTCGAATAGGAAAATACTGCAATCACATCCCATGTCGAAAGATATTCTGCACGAACGCACACCATTTAACAACAATGAACAACGCCGGTAAGTACTCTTAAAATCAAACAAAAACACAATCCGTAAACAGACACTCTATCTAACACTCGTTTCCCATATAACCATACACTACACAGGCAGCTTCTCAGAAGCGGTTACGTCCATACGGGACATCGAATTCAGTTTTGCTGAAGATACAAACGAAACCGACAACGCAGGTCACTTGAAACCATTAGGGGAAGAACGTTACTCTATGGACGAATTCTTCACACTATATCTACAAGGATTGCTAAACATCGACGTGCCAAAAGACGAGCCAAAAGTGCCCAAGCAACCGAAAAAGAAACCAAAAACAAATGAGTCAACCAAAAACAAGAACGACGATCCGGAATCAGAACTAATAGAGAAAGAACCAGCAGAAGGTCTTCGACGTTCAGCGAGACTATCCAAGACACCACCTACAAAACCAACTGACGAAGACGATAAAGAAGAAGATCATCCCGTATCAAAGAAAAAAAGAAAGACAAACGCACAAATAACAGAATACAGACAGAAATTAAACATCGTGCAAACATTCGAACAATGCGGGAAATCATGCTCCGACTTAACCAAAGAGGCACAGAATCTAACAAGTCATAACATCGAACCAGAAGATTGGATCAAAATGGCAAACGAACTAAAGAGAAAAGCAACAGAAATCGCCGCTCAAATACGAAACGCCAAATACGCAATCGATATACAATTCCCACAGGCAATCGAACTAAACCAGACTGATGCAACAGAATCCGGCAACGAAAACGAAGACGACAGCGATTGGACAAACGACGAATCGACTGATGACGAAAACGAATCACACGAAGCATCGACATCGACACCAGAAGAACATATCAAAAACATTACAGAAGACACAGAAGTAGTCGAAACAGAGACAACCAACGACAACATGACAGAGAAAGATAAAAACATAAACGTCCATTCTACAATCGATAGAGAAGACGATACGATGACACCCGAACCAAACAACGAAGCAACAGAACTACACACAACAGAACCAGAGACCGAAAACGAAACAACCACAATCAAACCAACCAGTCCTCGTATAGACGTAACCATGGAGAAGGAGGATAACCACCAAAAAGAAACAACTATCCTTGACAACACAACAGACACTTACATCCCACCACAAAACGAAACATCAAACTCAAACACATAAAGAGCAGTAACAGAAAAAAAACAAAAAAACAAAAATACAAATATCTACAAACACAACCGTCCAACATTAGAAAAACGTCAAAAACATGTCACCTGCAACAATGATATAAATCCTAGCAGACAATGCAGTCGATCGTTTGAAAACGCATTTGTCAGTCATTATGAACCAATACCACAGTAGTTTAAATTTAAATGTATACCAAAAAATGATAATAACACTATACTCCGTAAAGGCGAATCAAACACTCATCCAAAATACAAAACAATCATTCACATCACATCAACTATGATACAACGACAAAACACATACAACACCAACAAACAAAAACATAACAAATCACATAGAAAACAAAACATCCTAGAGACATCAAATCAAATAGTTAACTCTTGATTTTACCCCACGATCAAACGATAACCAATAAGAATACATACATAAATCGAATATCAATACGTAACACTAAACAAATAAATATACAAATGAATATGACAATCCTAACCCAATAAACATGGAGTCAAACTTATTACTACCATACAATATAATCCCGACAACAATCACGGCGAACTCTACAACATAGAGACACAACAAAACAAAGAAACCACAATACAACATAAACTACATACAAAAAAGCATTCCACGGATATCAAAAGGAATAGTCAACACCCGATTTACCCCCATTCCCCCAACGCAAACAACAATACCTATGGAAAGCCACATAATCAAACATTAAATACAACTCATACACAATTAATACCTTAAACTTTGATCAACCACAAACATCCATTCAACAAAAAAAACAAATACACGAAACTATAAGATACGACAAAGAAATAGATCTGACATAATATAAAGATCTCACCAAAAACATCAATTACCACCAATTACTCTACATTTTTTACATTCGCACCGAAAACCAGAGACGACACCAAAACCAGCAATTCCATAATCAACCGTTATCTCAGTCCCACAACCAACCTCGGTCACAGCGAACACTCCCACCCGCGGAAGCCCGTCAACAATCCACCTCAATAATCGACAATTTGGAACACAACTGTGATTGATATACCGAGCGATACCCCCGATCACAGCCGCATCTACAAACAATCCATGCCCAATATCCACAACATAACGCCGCTCGTCTATATTTTCGGGTAAGTCAGCTGACGAACACACCGAGCCGACGTATTCCACAACGAGATCACCATTATTGAAAACCTGCTTTGCTCGCAGACCCAATCCATACACCTGTGTATCATACACCTCAACAGCACCCCACTTCCGACACCGCAATCGAGAATTTTTACATCCTGGATTCGTACACATCCCTTCACACTCGAGACTTGCGGCATAACAGACGCAACTTATCACCAAACAATCACCATCTTGACACCGACATGAAACGCCACGTAAATATCTCAACTCCATTTGAACATTCCGTCGCAATACAGACGGCCACAGATTAGCAACCCTAATATCGACATCATCAGGCCAATCGACAGCCCAGATATCCTGCCACGACATTATATCGACGTTTTATCACAATCGATCAGACAACCACGCAACAGCAATCACCGAAGAAAAATACACAAACGACGATTACCAATGCGAACACGTCAACACAACACAATACAACACATAACTCTCACGACCAAACACAACACACAATGAAACGCACGAACAGAACCAATTCAATCATACAAATACTAAGTATCTTAATTACAAAAAATTATTCTACCACATACACCACAACACTAAAAACAAATCCAACCGTCAAGTTCTATTCAATTCTAACACACAACACTCAACGCTCGAACGAAAAACATTTCCACAAATAGAAACATTTAAAAATACATTCGTCAATACAAAATATTCATATAGAAAACAATAACAATATTCAACTTAATAAATAAATCAAACAACAATACACAATACCAATCATACACATAAATACACACAAAAACAACGTCACAACATATAACAAATAAACAAATACCAAAACACAACATATACATACATTACACATATGTAAACTCAACATACAATTATTACGAAAAAACCAGAAAACACCACATACAACACATATACAAACACAACATACAACAATAAACATATAACGAAAACACACAACCCAAACACAACAAAACACAGAGAATACATAACACAAAGTCAACTCGAAATTAAGCATGTACGACACAGCAACCGTACATATCACAAACATACGCAGACGAACCCATCTCAGCAATAACATATACATATATACACGAGTACATATACATACAACAAACAATCATAAAAAAACTATTAACATCCAATACATACATCGAAAAAAGGGTACTTCCAAAAAAACTGAAAACCATTCGAACAACAAATTATTCATATTTCGATGAGACAAGACACACACAACACACAATACACCCGAACACAACTACTCAATATAATATATTAATACACGTATATCAAAAAATTAATAAAAATATTCGTGCCCGTATATCATATAAGAACTTGTACCAACACCGAAAACAATACACTAAACAATAAAGTCGGTTCGTTCAATCGAAACGACTCAAAGAGTCGAATGAACGAACAAACACGCACATACACAGCCCGAAACAACAAAAGATGAACAACAATGAACAACACGAAAACAACAAACGATCGTTTTAACAATAATCGGATAATCAAAAGGCACCAAACAACACCAGACCGAAACGTATCATACAATATTCGACAAACGACAACAATCACACAAATACAAAACCATCGACAGACATCGAACGACGGATTGTTTTCACGCGACAATACACGCGGTCGACACCGACGGCCAAGACACACAGCCAGCAGACACGGAAAAACACACGCAACGTCGGCACGCCTGAGAGGGCAGTAGGTACGATACTTACGTTCGATACATTATGTCGCACAAACACACAAAACATTGAACAATTCGCGACGGCGGTGGCGGATCAGAAAAACAACGCGCCCCAACAAGGCTAACATACGTGCGATATACGTCGCATACTAAGAATAATTAACCCCTGAAAAAGTTTGAACAAATCGCGACATCGGGAGCGGACCTGGCAACAGAACGCCCCAACAACGCGAACGTACGTGCGCTATACGTCGTACACCAAGAACAATAACGGCCTGAAAAAGATTGAACAAATCGCGACATCGGGAGCGGACCTGGCAACAGAACGCCCCAACAACGCGAACGTACGTGCGCTATACGTCGTACACCAAGAATAATAACGGCCTGAAAAAGATTGAACAAATCGCGACATCGGGAGCGGACCTGGCAACAGAACGCCCCAACAACGCGAATGTACGTACGTACATAAACGTACGTACGTACTTCGATGAAAAAACACAGAAAAACATTGAACGATCCGCGACATGGCCCCGTACAAAAAAACGGACACGGCCTTATAGCGATAGAGGGCCCCTGGGCTCATTTTA
>Ga0209175_10000816_pt1 | contig 16665 bp, 10 predicted proteins | sample JI91814C2DNA_FD_187506 | JGI IMG/M metagenome (GOLD analysis project Ga0209175, IMG submission 187506) | Wastewater effluent complex algal communities from Wisconsin, to seasonally profile nutrient transformation and Carbon sequestration -... | ecosystem: Engineered > WWTP > Effluent > Algae...
GGTACCAATGCCGGAGGCGGCCAGGGCGGCCATAATAGCGGCAGAGCCGTTGGAAACTGCTAAGGCATATTTCGCGTTGGTGATCTTTTTAGCTTCCGCTTCAAAATCTTTCGCTTTCCAGATGTTGTTGCGCAGGGGATCGTGATTATAACGGAACATGATCCCGGTGGACAATACGTCTTCAATCTCTTTGCGCTCTTCGGCGCCAAACATTTCGGTTCCTGGCATAATGGTTTTTTTTGTGGGTTAAAGTTACGTTTTTATTCACTGAACCCCAAAAACGCGAGGGTGATTCATTAACCGTTAAATTGGCCTGGTATTTGTTATGCCCGCCTATGGACATTCTTTTTTTCACCGATATGTCCGCATTTTTAACGAAGATAAAATGACATCGTACACATTATGAAGAACTGGATTTACATCACTGCATTTTTATGTTTTTACCAACTGGCCTGCGCGCAGGATACCACGCGCATTTTGTTCGTTGGCAATAGTTTTACGTATTTTAATAATATGCCGCAAATGGTAAAAGCGCTGGCCGATTCGGCGGGGTTGCCCGTTGTTACCGGTATGCACGCGCCGGGCGGTATATCGGTGGGCGATGTGGCACAAGGCACCCAGGCCCACATGAACAATCCCGCCTTGTTCAGCCTGATTCGTTCGCGTAAATGGGATTTTGCGGTAATTCAGGATAACCAGGGGCGTTTTGTGCGTGATTCGGCGGTGTTCCCTTCCACCAGCCTGGTCATACAGGGGCATTTAAATATTATGGATTCAGTAAAGGCCAATAACAGCTGCGCAAAGATCATTTTGTTTGGTGGCTGGGCCTGGAAGAATGGTATGCCTCCTTTTGGTAATACCGGCACAGAGAGCATTCAACGTATTCTGGTGAATTACCGGGTGCTGAACGATACGATGAAGGAAACCATTGCGCCCATTGGTTTGGCCTGGATAAAGGCTTACAACTATTTGCCCGCTGTTAATTTGTGGGACCCCGACGATGCGCATCCTTCCTATGCAGGCAGCTTTTTAACGGCCTCGGTCCTTTTTTCCACCATCTTTAATTTACCGGCGCGCGACCTTGATTTTGTTGGCACCCTGACCCCTTCCGTGGCTTTTAATCTTAAGGCTTACGGGGACAGCACTGTTTTTACACCGGTTAATCACAGCCGGTATAATCTGGGAGGCATCCGTAACATTACCATTCAGTCGGGCAACGGTCAATTGTCGCTGCCTGGCAGTTATTTGGGGTATAACTGGTATAAGAACAATGCATGGATAAGTAACGCGGCCGTTCTCACTGTTACAGCTAACGGCACTTACCGGGCCGAGGTGGTTGAAAATGATAACTGCATTGTTAAAACCTGCAACTATACCGAACTTTCTACGGGCTTCGTGTACAACCGGCAACAGGAGGGGATCCAAATCTATCCCAATCCGGCGGCAGCCGGGGAGTTGTTGGAGGTGAATGGCGCACAACTAAAAAAACTAAGCCTTTATACCATGACCGGAAGGCTTGTGCCAGTGGTTGTTGAAGAAAGGGCCGGGAGAACGTTCATCTCCACAAAAGGTCTTACTCCAGGCTATTACCTGTTGGTTTTGGAAGGAGAAAACTCGGTGCTGCACAAAAAGATAAGCATTTGTGATTAAGCGGACGTGTTAGTTGGGGAAATACTGAAAATTGGTGCCGCTGTCGAGTACCCCGAAATTAACCGATACCAGGCGGTTGTTTTCAAAATAACAATCGAGGCCCGCTTCGTCAAAGCTGATCCGCTTTTCGCCCCATTGGTGCATTTCGGTGTCGCTTAATTCAAAGCCGTTTTGTTTCATGAGTTCAATGATCTCTTTTTCTTTCAGCGAAAAAATTTTCATTCCAAACAAGGTGGCATCCCGGTTATCAATTTCGACATTACAAAATGCCTGATCTTTGTGGGTATCAAAAAACAACGAAAAGCCGTGATCCCAGTAGTGAAAAACCAGTGAATTGTTGTTTAAAATATCGTCGGTGAGGTTTTGAACCTCTTCGGGTTCTCCAAACGCCTTCACTACATTTTCTCTGCTTTCGCCAAAGGCGATGGAGCAAAATCCTTTCAGCAGTTGTATTTCGGGGGTTTCGTAGATCACATGGCTAATATAAATAATGCCTGAAAAACCGGGAAATATTATCACTAAAAAAATTATGAAAAATATTTTGTGGGGGAGCAAAAGTCTACTATATTTGCAGCCCGATTTAAGGATACTGTTTTTAGATCGGTCCGCATAACGAAATGTTTCCTACGATTGGAAACGGTTCCTATGTAAGTGTAAGATTCCGTAGCTCAGCCGGTAGAGCATTACACTTTTAATGTAGGGGTCCTGGGTTCGAATCCCAGCGGGATCACAGAATACACTTAGAACCCCAGTTTTTACTGGGGTTTTTTGTTTTACATACAGTTTTACATACAAAATTTAGATAAAGACCAAAAGGGTGATCTAAAAATAGTTGTTTAGAGAAGGAATGAAATCAGATATTTCCGTGTAGATTATAGTCATTGCAACTATTGTTTCCCAGAGGCAAAGAACTCATAGCAACTGCCAATAATTTTTGGGGAGTAACTTTTGACGATGGTGAAATCTGCATTTGTCAAATTCTTCTTGAAAGCTACTTTTCAGAAATATCCAAGGAGATAGAAAAGCCAGCTTATCATTGGAACGGAAAAAGAAATAAGAATTGAACGTTTAATGACGAATGGAAAATTTAAGATATCAGGGATGTTGGGTGAAATTTCTATATTTGGAGAAATCCGCTACCAATAGATGACTAGCTTGATATTTGGAATTTTTTTATTCATTATTTGTTTAATTGGCTATTTCTTTGCTTACTGGTTTTCAAGACAGCAAAAATACACTTATGCCATAGCAACAATTATTTTATGTGGCTTATTACTTAGACTATACACCGGCTTTGATCTTTATTTGCACGATTGGGATGAGAAGTATCACGCCCTTGTAGCGAAAAACCTAATAAACCATCCATTTAAGCCAACCTTATATGACAACCCGTTATTGCCATATCAATTAGAAAGGTGGGTTGAAAACAACGTATGGTTAGAAAAAGGGCCAATTCCACTTTGGAACTGCGCAGTTTCGCTGAGGCTGTTTGGTTTGAACGAAGTCGCTGTACGTATTCCCGCAATAGTGCTTTCAACTATTGCTATCTTATTGACTTTTCTTATTGGTAAGTTGCTTTTCAATCGCAAGGTTGGATTAATGGCATCTTTCCTGCATTCAGTCAACGGACTTTTGATTGAGGTCGCAGGGGGAAGGGTTTCTTCGGATATGGTTGAAACGACATTTATTTTCTTCGTAGAATTAGGAGTTTTTATTGGTGTCTATGCTATCATTCACAGGAAACTCTACCTTATGAGTATGTTGATTGGTTTCATAACTGGATGCAGCCTTTTGTGTAAATGGAGTCCCGGCTTGATTGTTATCCCCGTTTGGTTGGCAGGGGCTTACTTTTCAAAGAAATACACTATAAAGCAACTTTTTCTTTGCATTATTTTCATGTCAGTTTCCTGTGGGCTAACCTTCTCAGCGTGGATAATTTATATTCTGAATACATTCCCCCAAGAAGCGAAGTTTGTTCTCAGAAAGTTTTTATTTGCTTATAATAAATCTTTTGAAGGTCATGAAGCTCCATTTTATTATTATTTCGATCATATTTTACGGATGATTTTTGGTGAGTTAGTTTACATTCCCCTCCTGCTGAGTTTATATTTCCTTTTCTGGAAAAGAAGACGTTGGCAGCTAATCTTAATAAGCGTTTGGTGGTTGGTTCCAATTGTAATTTTTTCTTTTGGCGCAATGAAAAGGCAAACCTATATGCTTATAAGCGCACCTGCTATATTCCTTATTATTTCTTTTTGCTGGTTTTATTTAAAATCTGTCAGAGAAAAAGTAAAATTCAAATGGGTTGTGAGTATTGTTTTGTTTTTATTGATTGCTTTACCAGTACGTTATTGCATTGAACGGGTAAAACCTTTTGAGCGAAGGGACAGAAACCCTGATTGGGCAGTAAAAGCTAGAAGCCTCAGATATAAAATCCCTGCTGGAAATAACGTTGTGATCTTTAACGTTGAGAAAAATATAGAAATCATGTTTTATAATGATTGTACTGCCTACCAAAAATTACCGTCATTAGACACGTTAAAACAACTACAAAGCCAAGGCTGCCTTGTAATCGTAAATGACAACGGTAATTTGCCATCCGAATATCATGCTGCTGGACTGGCCATGAAACTCGGTATTTAGCACTAAGGGCTTATTTTTACAATTTTTATTGCTCGGGAAGTACCTTCTAATCCTACATTAAGAATGTACATTCCATCTGGTTGGTCAGTTAAATCAATAAACATATCTGTATTCAAAGGATTTGAATAAAAAACTGTTTGCCCCGCTAAATTGCAGACCCTTACAGATTTAATTAATGTGTTACTGAAAACCTTAGTTTTATCGTGGCAAGGGTTTGGATATATGTTAACAAGTGCTGGCACCCTTTTCCAAAACCGGACATAATCAATTTCAAATGAACTTGGAAATGGTGTGGATTCATCAATAGGAACAGACCCGCCCGGACCTTTTTCTGACATCAATGCAAGGTTGAGTAAAATGTTCATCGGTTCCATAGGATAACCCATTAATTCGTAATAAGTACCATAATCAATGTCGTCACCACAGAGAACGGGCTGTCTGGTAGGCGTAATCACCCTGTATACGGTTCTCACACTCTCTCCGTCGATCAGGACATCCATTTTGTCATAATCGAAAACACAAGTGATTGTATGCCATTTAGTAAAATCATAACCTTTTCGAGAAAAATTGCACCCGTTAGGCGACCCAGAACCAGTATAGTCGTGGCCTAAACTGTGCACAAATTCGTTTGTACCCGCATAGTTGTCGAAAAAATCTATTTCATTCCATCTTTTGCCTCCGAATGTCCAAAAGGCAGGCCAAAAACCCTTGCCGCTTGGCATCCTGCATCTTACCTCATATTTGCCATAGAAAAACTGCTGCTTGGTTTTAATCATTCCTGACGTAAAGTCAAAAGTCCGCAAGTTTGGGAGTCCATCCTGTAAAACCTTGCTATCATCTTCCCAAGACACCGCTCGTGCGGTAATTATCTCCCTTTTGCCGGTCAATAGACAAGAACCTCCGGTTATAGTAATATTATTCAAGGTGTAAACGCCGACGTTCTGTGAGCCTTGCAGCGCACCCCTACCACCGGGTAATTCCCATTTGTTTAAATCTAAGGAATCACCGTCAAAATTGTCTTCAAATTCCAATACAAAAGGTCCAGTTTCACATTTTTGAAAACTGGTTAGTAGAACGCCTGATCGTTCGCATCTGCAAGCTCCAACGGAAGCAAGGTAGGCGTTTAACAAGTAACTAATTCCTTCGCCATGAACGCAAGACCCCGATACCAGTTGGCCGAAACCTAAATAATAAAAGAAAAATAATACAATGGAAAATTTAACTTTTGTAAAACGTTTTTTAGTTTTATCAAACCGTTTGTAATGCATGATACGGTGGTTCTTGTACGCAAAAGAAAAAAAACTATTCTTTAAAAATCTTCGTAGTATGCTCCTTTTCATTCAAGTTAAATTTCAAATAGTAAATTCCGCTTTCAAGAGCGCTAATATCTACCTCTTGACCTTTGCCGACTTGATTTAGAGAGTAAACTAGCCTTCCTAATGAGTCATAAATTTTTAAGCTGGAGTCATAAAATTGTGATTCAATGATTAATTTAAACTGATTTTGGACAGGGTTAGGATAGATGCTAATCTCACTAAAATAATCTTCCAGTATTTTTATGCCAACGTTATTGCAATTCTGTATTTGGTCGGGATAAACAAGTTTTGCAACTAATTTTTTGCCGGTATCTCCCGTAATGTTTTTAAAATCACCGGCAACGAAAAGAGTATCATGATAGATACTAGCAGTTGTAATGTCACCTGAGAAATTGTCTGCATAAGTACACCAGATGCTTCCGTCGAAAATGGAGATTTTGCTTGCTGGATTGTTCCCCGAGAGATTAAAGGTTCCTAGTGCAAACATTTTGTTTTTATGTTTTATCAGTTTCCAAATCCCACCGTTATTATACTCATCACCCCAATTTGCCTCTTGCCAAGAATTACCATTCCACTTCATAATAAGATCGCCGACATTTCCTGCGGATTTCAGAAAGTAACCTCCAACATAAAGTTCATTGTTAAAGATACACATAGATGCTACATTGCTTGCCCCGGCTCCTAATATCCCACCTCCTACATCTGACCAAGAGGAGCCGTTATACTTTAGAATGTGCCTATTACCCGCTTGGCCAGTATAGGTAAAGACGCCGGAAATGTAAAGCTCACCATTAAAAACTTTCATGTCAGTTATTGCAGCCTGATTATTCAGAGGAACATTTACTGCCTGAAACGAAATGCCATCATAAGTGGCAAGTCCATTGGCTTTTTGCCCCTGAATGGTGTCGAAAATACCACCAATATATAACTTATTATTAAAATTAATGAAGCTATAAATACTCCCTCCATAATCAAGAAATTTAAAAGCTCTTACAGGTAAACTATCCCATTTAAGACCGTCCCATGTAGCTAAAGAAGTCGCTTTTACACCTCCAATAGATTCAAAATTACCGCCCACCAGAAATTTCCCGTTATAAGCGATGCCGCTCAAAATGTTGCCATTTGGCTGATCGTTTAATTGGTCGTGCGTATTTATCCCACTTGTTAAGGAGTCCCAAACAGACCCATTCCATGACCATACGCCTCTTACTTTTTTACCACCAGCATAATTGACCCATTTGCTGCTTAAAATGAGTTTATCATGGACAGTATCTGTCAAAATTTTTTCCAAATAATACGGTGAAGGTGCATTACCTAGATAAGGCAATGCCCAAAAATTTTGGGACATTGCTTTACCAATAGATAAGGATAAAAATGTTATAAAAATCCTAATAACCATTTTTGATAAACTTTACTGATGCCTTTATATCTTTTTGTACCATCTCTAAAATATATACGCCTTGAGGTAATTCCGACAACTCAATTTCAGCCTTTGAACCTTCAATAAAACCTTCTTGCACTTTCTGACCTAGCGTATTGTAAATATAGTAAAAAGTACGTTCAGCAGTATCCTTCAACTTCACATTGATAATACTTTGTGTTGGATTTGGATAAACACTTAGTTCAGCTAACTTTTTGACCTCTTGAGGAATTTCAGTAATAAAGTTAATTGGATAGAGATAAAACTTTGTAATGTGTCCATCACCTACACTATTAAATGTTCCATCAAAGTAAGTAAGGTTAGCAATTCCGCTGAATAATGGTGCAAAAGTGCTACTAGTTGTGCAACCAACAAAATGAATAGCGTTCTGGTTATTAATGTCGATGACAGGATTTGTGAACGGGGATTCACTATTTGGGCCACCCATATTAGTTGCCCAAATCATATTAGTGGAACCAGTTGGGATACAAAACAGAAAATTATCTTTTAGTCCATTATGGCCCTGAACATAAACATTCGGCTGCTGAACAAGTGGACTGGGGAATATGGTGCTGTTTGAATGTCCAGCAATGTAGATTTCATCGGTTTGCCCAAACTTAATATCACCACCTGTCGTCCCATTGTTACCGCTAATTCTCGTAGAGTGGATCAACGTGTTATTTCCGTTAAATATTGATAGGACTGCGTCACTGAGGGTTGCGTTATTTGTCGAGTAATAATAATTTCCGCTATTTAGAAGCGGATAACCTAAATTGCTGCAATATCCGGTTACAGCGAGATGTCCATTTTTAACTGCGATCCCAAACAAAGCATCTGGGTTACTGCCACCCATGAAAGTTGACCATTTTAACTGCCCTGAATTTGAGAACCGGGCAATTGTACCGTCGGAATCTACAATAGTTGGCTCAGGAAAGTGAGTAAAAGTTGTAGATGCAGGTGGGGACACTAAAGGAAAATCCTCGCCGTTGGCATATCCACAGACGAATAAATCATTGTTGGAATCAAATGTCAAATCAAATAATCCGTCATCGGCACTAGTGACTGTGCCAACAACGCTGCTGCCAAGATAAGTTGCCCAAACAAGTTGAGAAGAAGGGTTAAATTTTGCAATTAACCCCTCCGATTTATTACTAAGAACATCGTTATTGTTGGCCGTATAAGTTGGTGTACTACCTATTTTAGGGATATTTTTTGAAATTGTTCTGCCAACAACAAAGAAGTTTCCATTTCCATCAAATTTGCCCCGTAAAAAATCGTCTTCATTATTACCACCATAGTAGGTTAGCCATTTTTTTGTTTGGGCATTTGAAGAAATTTGTAGTATAAAAAAATCAGTTCCCCCCAAAGGAGTAAGGGAGTTAGTTGCGCCCACTTTGGCAAAAGTTGCTAACGTAGACTGTGAAGACCCAACAATATATAGATCTCCATTGGCACTATAATCTATACTCATTGTATGGTCATCTTCCTGACCACCAACAAAAGTCGACCACAAACGCTGGCCATCTTGATCGTATTTATCAATGAAGCCATCCCTGCTTCCGCCCGCAGAACTTTGAAAAACATTTAACCCTGCTGGCGGGAAATTATTTGAAGCACTTACGCCAGTAACAAATACATCATTATTTGAATTCGATTTAACATACGAGCAATAATCATAATTACCGCCACCAACGTAAGTAGACCATTGGCAATTTAAGGATGATGATAGTATTGCCGTAGGCTTGCCCATGTCAAATTCAATAACCAATGGGTTATGTCCATAACCACTGCCGGGGTTAAACCCATACATATTACCGGATAAGTTGATCCAGCCATTTGTTCCAGAAACACTATTTGTACTGGGCGCCCATGTATATGGATTAAAAGTGACGTAATAAATGTCCGGCTTTTTAAATTTCCAAGAACCCAGTTGCGAGTTGATGCTCAAAACATTTGAGGCTGACAAGTTAGTACTGGCGACACCTTGAAAGTCCATACGAATTACAGCCGGATTGCCACCAGGCTTTACCACAAAGTAGTACTTAGAACCAACTCCATTACTTGAATAGTAAAGATCAATAGAAGGATAGATATTTGGGACCATTAAAAAGGCAGCACCTTTTACATTAACTTTTCCGGCTGCACCTGTATGCGCCATAAAGTAATTAATATAACTTTTGTCCTGTATGCATAATGGATACGTTTGGCTTAAAGGGTTTGAACCTAAAAAAACCATGTCTACACGACTTAACGAATCTTTGTTTGCGGATGTAGGCTTCTCGTGAAATTCACAAAATGAAACCCTATCCTTCAAAACGTATTGATTGGGGTAGGTAAATTTTGTATAGTACAACACTTCTTTTGCTATTAGCCCAGCTGTATCTAATATCTCATTGGTATTTGGATAATACAAATTAGAGAAGCTAAAAGTATCAGTCTGAAAATTGTAATTTACGGGAATATAAACAGGGGTTTGGCTGATCTTAATGGTTGTAATGTCAAAACCAGAAGCAGTGCTAGTGCAAAGTGCCGACAAATAAATTACTCCAATTCCGTTTACTAATAATCCGGTTGCAGCGTCATTACCGTTACCTGTTCCGGGAAAGTTTTGTCGCCAAGTTGTGTTACCAGTGGGAGTAATTTGGTAAACAGAAACATCATTGTTTGCGTTTTTTCTGGTTCCCGAAATATAAAAATGGTGCGCAATTGTGTCGCAAACGACCCTCGGTTCGATGTAAGCGCTATTAATAAATGTGTTTTCTGTATTTGTCCATTGCAAAGACCCTAAAGGATTATAAAGTAAGGTATGGTACTGATATAGACCTGTTCCCTGAACAAGTCCAGTTACGCAAAAATTTCCTGTTGAGTCTTTAACAATGGATGTTGCAGTTTCGTTTCCTCCGTAGTCATAATCCTGCTGCCAGAGAATAGAACCGTTGCTTGAATTAAGTAGTATTGTAGTGTAATCTTCTGATGTTCCCGTGTTATTTACCATTCCACAAACTGCCACATTATTGCCAGCTCGAATAATTGCTTCTGCCCTGTCATTTGAATTATTGGTGCCATCAACTGTTGTTATCCAACCTGAACTTCCTGTGGAGGAAACACGATAAACAATGATATCATTGTCACCACTCGAATTTTTCGAGTTTCCACAAACGAACAAACTACTAAGATTACTTGAAATTATAAGGCCGACTCCACTATCATCATCATTCGCCGAACCGTTGAATGAATGAACCCAATCTTGGTTACCATTTGATTCCTGATATCTTATTGTAACAATGTTGTTGTTTGACCCATTATCAGCTGTACCGACAATGTACACAAAACCATTGATTTCATCTAGTTTAACGTCGATGGCCATGTCATTTAGATTGGAAAGATTGTACCTTTTTTGCCATACAACGATTCCAGCAGAGTTTAACTTGATTGTATAAAAATCATAACCTGCGCTACTTTGGTAACTGTAACCCGTGACGTAGACATTTCCGGTCGGGCCAACTGAAATAGCTTTTGCCTCATCATCTCCCCCGTTGTCATATGTGTAAGACCACTGTAAGACGCCCGTTGAGTCGTATTTTAAAACTACTAGGTCTTTTGTGCCGCTATTCGTATAATAACCGGCAGTATATACATTGCTGTTTCCGTCGATAGCATTTGCCGAATTTTCAGTTGTGTTTCGAGGATTAAAATATTTAACCCAATCAATATTTGAGACTACTTGAGCTTCGTTAGCAATTGCCCAAAGCGTTAGAATAATTATTCCTATTTTTTTCATTTTAAATTTTCTTTTGGTTAAAATTTACTTAGATTGTACATCATTCGTTTTAAATGATAGTATTGTTCGTAATTGCTCATGATGTGTCGTTTTTCATAACATTAAATTTTAGATTAGTAAATTTTTTAAGAGCGAAATCTGGCAAAGTCAATAAAGTTGACGATGGATAAGCATAAATCTATTTAAGTGGAAAGCAAGGGTGTAGGTGGTGGCCACATCCCTTAAAAAACAAACAGCGGAAAGAGATACTAATGGTAGTTACTCTTTTATAAATTTTACGATATTACGGCCTTTAATGTTTTCAATGGTAAGGTAATAAACACCGATAGGCAGAAACACCAAATCAATTTCCTGCGATAGTTCCGCTTTTTTTGAGGAATAAACTACCTGTCCCAAAGAATTTACAATATTGATTATGATATTGTCATTTTGTTCTGATGAATAAATTTTAATTCTATCGTTAAAGGGATTAGGAAAGACCGAAATAGACGAAGAGTGCACAAAAATATCTGTGATACCAGTAATAAACTGACTTGCTTTAGAGTTCCACTTAAATAAAACTCCGTTGCTGCCAGATACCAAAGCAATACTATCATTAAGGAATTTCATGTCCAATAACGTTGTTGGTATCTGCGTATTAAAAGTCGACCAGCTTTGCCCGAGGTTTGTTGTTTTCATAATAACGCCCATACCGTTTGGCAATTGACCTAAAATGTACCCTTCGTTTTTATTCTTAAAATAAACACCATAAGGATTGTTTTTAGCAATGGTGTCCTTTTGCCAATTTAAACCACCATCGAATGACTTTGCAAAGTATGGCCCCCAATAGCCTTGTGAAGAAATTGCAAACATCGTATCTTTATTAAGGTAGAAAAAGTCTCTTGGATCGGACATTGCACCAAATCCAAATCCTCCGAACCAAGTATTTGCACGATCCTTGGATAAGGTAAAACCACCACCGCCACCGTTAGTCCCACCTAATGCAATCAAGCTATCACTATAAAGCTCCATCATCATTGGAACTGTCCAAGGATTACTAGAGGAAAATCTTGATAGTCCACCGTTTTTTAATCTTATAGCTTTGCCGAATGTTCCAACCATATAGCCCTCGTTAGCATCGAAAAATTTCATATTACTATAATAAATTCCCGTATCAAGCACCAAATTCCAGTTATTACAATCATCAATTGAGCTAAAAATTTTAGAATTATAAGCCGGGAGACTATACGAAAACATAAATGCTTTATTGCTACTTAGTCTGTTTAAGATTTGATAGTGACTTGGTGGTGTCGGAGACGGCAACGGGATTAATGATTGGCATTCATCAATACTTCTAACATAATAACCATCGCGGCCACTGATGATAATATCATTAACATCTGATAGCTTAGAAATATAAAACAGCAGATCTGATGATCCAGTCGGAATCAACGTGATTTGAGCAAAACCTTTCACAAAAAGTAATGAAAACAATATTAGTGCTAGTTTTTTCATTTTCTGAGTTTTAAATAGCCGACAGCAGTATGTTGTCAGTATTTATATTATTGTTTTACAAATTTTTTCGTTAATATTTCATTTCCAATTTTTATAGAATAAATATACATAGAATTTCGCAAATAGCTCACGTCCTGGTCAACTAGAGTCTCTCCATTTCGAGTTTTTCCAGAAAAAACAGACTTAATTTTGTGTCCCATTAAATCATACAAATCTATCGCTAGTGTTTCTTCCTTATTGCTACTAATTATAATACTATGTCTTGAATTAGTGGGGTTTGGATAAATATTTGCGATAATTTTGTAAGAACTAAGATCGTCAATGCCTACCGCAGGAACACTATTTCTTGTAAGTACACTGTATTCAAAAGTTGATGTCCAATCGGCGCAGGAAAACGTAGTATCACAAGGCCACCAACCCAAAAAAGTTCCTAAGGTATCACTGACTTTGTAGACGTATCCCTTTAAATCAGCACTTGAATTATTAATTGAAGTAATAATGGCCCTTTCTCTTGGATAAAGAATATTACTTGGACTATATAATTGAAATACGCTAGAACCACTCGATCTTGGCCAATAACCCTTAATAGTATCTGTCGAAGGTAAATTGTGAAATACTGTCCCTGTAATTTCATAAGCATCTACGACATATTTTCCCTTAACATAGCTATTTGGCGGAAAATTTTTGTCCCTAAAAGTTTCCGCTAAAGTTACTGTAACAGCGGAACTATAAAGGGTTGGAGTATTGACAATGTAAGACGCTCCTCCATTTGTTCCAAAATGTTTTAAATCTCTATATGGTTTTTCCACTAATCTTATCGCTCTGCCTGCATTTAATTTCCCGAAGCCATTTTGGGCATCATAGTAGGGAGTGTTGGGAGAAGATGGCGCAGTCGCACTCCTTTGAATTAGCTCTTCGCAATCTTCTGGGGCTAAATTTTTGTAAGGATTCAATGTATCGTTCATATAGGACATCAGCAAACTTACAACCCCTGTTACATGAGGTGCTGCTCCTGAAGTAAACCCAAAACCACAATAACTTACAGGATTATAACTATCGGTACTGAACATCAGATCGAAAGCAGCAGGGCCTGTTACATCTAATCCTCCATATCCACAAAACCCTTCCCCGTTTTGAGGGGTCATTCTATAACCGTCATAACCATAACCACCAACAGTTAGTACCCAATCATCATCGGTTAAGGCGGGGTAGGTCGGGATTTGTAAACTATCGTTTCCCCTTGACGCCACAAAAGTCACATTACAACGATTAGCGGTATGAACAGCATCAGTAATTAAAATCATGTTAGTGTCAGTAAACATTGGTGGATTTGTTGTCTGAATGCCCCAAGCATGGTTCATGACATTTAAGCTATAACTATAAGGAGCAGCGGAGTAATTTACTGCACTGCTCACTATCGCATCAGCAACATAGTTTAATGTAAGGGAAAAAAATGGTTGTCCTAATACATTGAACGCACTTCCTCCGATCCTCAAACTATATAATGACACACCGTTGTTCCCAGATGCGGCGTCACCACCAGCAATCCCCGCTATACCAAGGCCGTTATTACGAACAGCGCCAATTATTCCCGCTACAGGGCTACCATGTTCAGTAAAAAATCCCTCTCCAATTCCGCTGGACATTGTAGTATTTGTTTCAAAATCCCAACCGTCTTTTACCTTACTTGTAGCAGGGTTGTTATTAATACATCCAAAATCCTCATGTTTCCATAATATCCCGGTATCAAAAACTCCAGCTCTAATAAATGGCAGCCCTGCACTAGGGATGAGATTCCACGCTTCCTCAACGTTGATATGAGCATTAGGATATGTATTATAATAATCAGGATGTAACGCTTGTTGATCTTGCGCATACAAATTGTCATTTGGCGGCGGCGTGTGAAATTGTCCAATGTAATTTGGATGGCAGTAACTTACGACACCCGGTATAGTATTAAAAGCCGACATAGCTTGTTGTATAGTCATGTTACCCGGCAGTTTCAGTAATAACGCCGTCCAAAAATCTGGAACAACTACTGAAGTTCCTAGGCGAGAGGTTGTAGTTGTAAAAGTAGAGGGTAAATTTTTGAATATTTTAGCTGCCTTTAAATCACAATGACCGCCCGGGCAAAGAGTATTTAGAGACGCTGAAATTTGAGTATTAGCAGTTGAAGTGAGCAGAGTACTTAAATCACCAAATTCAGTAATTTTTGTACCGACAGTATTGTCAATAGCACTAATATTCATAGCGTTCCGGTTAAACCGCACAATTATTTCATTTTCTTTACAAATAGCTTTACCATTACTACTAATAACATTGTTTGTCATTTCCAGTTCGCTATATTGGGTTGTATAGTAAGATCCAGTGCCGGTTCCGCCTAAAGTTGTAACATTGATGGTGCCATCACTTTTTAGGTTTATACCTGCTGGTTTAAAATCTGAATTTGTTGCAATTGAGCGCTCCCAATTAATATCGAAAATCGTGCTTAATCTTCCTACAACAACTTCCTTAAAGCCTGTTTTTCCTGTTTCCCCGGCAACAAAGTAAGTTTGCCCGTTAGTAGAAGTGCGGATTGCAGCGACATAAGCATCCGAAGTCCCATTTTTACTCGGTTGATGGTATTGGTAAATTAATGTACCGGAAGGATTATATTTATAAAAACTCATTTGCTTAATACCACTTGTTTTGGTTGTATAACCAGCCATAATCACATTGCCAGTCAGGTCAATGTCAACTGATGTTCCTACATCTTCACCGCCGGATACATCTACTGTTCGTGTCCATACAATAGAATAAGTAGGGTCGATTTTTACAAGCTCCATATTGTAATTTACGCCATTAGTGGAGCATTTTCCAACTAGGTAAATATTTTGAAATGCGTCTTTCTTAAAATTATATACTTGGTCATAACCTATTCCTGAAATATTGGTGCGTGTGACTCCTGTATACGCTCCTGTATTGGAATTAAACCTTGCAACTGCCATGTCGGATTTAGTAAATGATGATGCACTGCTCCCCATAACAGAAAGGACAGTGCCATCCAAGCTTATAGAAACCGGCACGTCTACTAAGGAAGTATAATCGTAAAAAGTCGGCCCCCATTGCAATGTTCCAGACGGACTATATTTGAGTACTGCGTAGTTGTATGAAGAGGCTGAACTCTCGCTACTGCAACATACATAAACATTGTTTGAAGCGTCAATTGTAACTCCGGTAGCAATATCATTTAACCCCCATGAGCCAGAATAGGTTAAAGTATTTATGAGCGTTCCAGATGAGTTAAATTTCCAAATTTTTGCATCGTAATTGTTTGAACCGTTATTATCTGTCGCACCAACTACGTAATAGTTGCCGGAACCGTCTTCAGTAACCGCAATGCCATAGTCGTTCGCTAAACCAGATGTATTAACGTTCGTTTGAAATAGGATTGAACCGGTAGACGAAACCTTTCTGATATAGATATTTTCACCTTGGCCGGAAACAGTGGTGTGGCCTGTTGTAACAATATCTTCGTTGGAATCCACAATTGAAGCCGTCCAGTCAACGCCCGCCGGGTTCGTGAAGGAAGTAATTCCGGGGGTTCCTCCAGAAGTTTGATATTCACGGTTAACGTGAAATTGCGCATTTAATGACTCGCTTAAAAGCACTGTCAGAGCGATTAGAAATAGATTGAGATTTTTTTTCATGGTTCATTTTTGGTTTTAATTAATAAATATTCCTTTTTTTGTTTATTGATAGTTTGAAATTCTTGAATAACATTAAATAGCCATTTTCGGCCAAAATCTTCTGGCTTATAGACTATGAAGGCTAATTGAAGATTGTGGGTTTTTAACTTCGATAAACTATTTCTTAAATCGGCATCTATTTTCAAGTGACTTATATGAGTCGTTAAAAAATCATCATAGCCGTATTTAACTGCAATATCAATTACAGTTTGAAGAAAATTGACTATCACAAAATCTTTAAATACCTGATAGCCAAATTCAAGTTTTTTCAATACGATGGTAATATTGTCGAATGTTTCCTTATCCCATTGACGGCTTATGTAGTGGGGCTTGAAATCGATTTGAATATATAAGTTGATTAACTCAACTTCACTTTTAGTGAGATTACAGTTACCATTATTTGTCCATTCTTCCCAAAAGAACGAATAGAGAAGAAAGGACTCTTTTAGTCTAATTAAGATTTTTGCTTCCATTGACCCGAAAAAAAATAGAGCGTGCTAACGTGACTGTTTCAGACCAACACCCGCTAGAGTGTCCCAATGAAAAGTCAGAAAGCACGCCCGTACGGGCGCTTTCTTACTGATCGTCATTGGTAGAATTCTAGCGGAATTTGGTCTGACAATCTAAGATTAA
>Ga0209175_10000821_pt1 | contig 16614 bp, 18 predicted proteins | sample JI91814C2DNA_FD_187506 | JGI IMG/M metagenome (GOLD analysis project Ga0209175, IMG submission 187506) | Wastewater effluent complex algal communities from Wisconsin, to seasonally profile nutrient transformation and Carbon sequestration -... | ecosystem: Engineered > WWTP > Effluent > Algae...
ACTTCTCATTTTTCACCCCTGAAATAATAAAGCGCGCTAGATATTGGATGCAAAACGCCGCTAGAGGCACGATCCACAAACGCTCTAAATCCATCATCCATTGCCCCAACCACTCCTATTTGAAGCCAAGCAAAGGCAAATAATGTGGCGTGGTGCCAACCCGGTAGCGGCTCCCCGTTCACGTATGCCGCCGCATTGAAGGCTATCATCGGGATGTAAAACCACGACGCACGGTGGGCAACAATGCCGCCCTTCCATGTGACCAGCCAAAGCCCCGTTACAAAATCAACCAGAATGAAAATGGGCAAAACGGGAAAGCCGCCATTGGCTTCGACAACGCACTGATTGAGGAACCAGTTGATAGCGATCGCATCAACAACGCGGCTATTCTCTCCCCTTCGCAGGAAGTAAACGACCGCGATGTAGAGCAGGACCGCGATGGTCATCAATCGCCCCCAAACTCACGCGGGGGAGGTGGCGGAGGAGGTGGTGGTGGGGGTGGCGTCTGCCCACCGCTGTCTGCCGTCTGGATGCCCCCAAAACGACGCTCATATTCGATGTCCGACCAATATTTCGCAAGGCCACATAGATAGACTATACCTTGCTCGGTAACGCTCTTTTTCATTGTGCTTTCTCCTTATGAGCTCTTGTAGGCCGCATCGAAGTAGATGCGCTCTGCATCATATGTCGAAGCGGTGCGGGTAGTGATTGCGCCTGCTGTGGAAATAGCGCCTTTGATTGTCTCGAATTGAGGAGTGTTCGCCGTCTCGAAAACGTGAATATCGACGCCCCATTGCGCAACCTCTGGACGATAGCCCGCAGGAACCGTGCCGATGTTCTGCCCCGCTGTGAGCGTTGCCGCTGCGCCGGTTGGCTGAATATAGCCGTCAAGAATAACCACGCCGTTATTGTATGACGCCCGTGCAATTTCAGATGCAGGCGCTGTGTAGCCCGTTCCCGGTGTCAGGTTTGAAGTTCCAAGATTAATCGACTGCCAACTTGACCAAACGCTCGAAAGCGCAATGCGATAGGCAAGCAATGGCGCGGTGCTATTGTATGACCAGTTGAATTGCAGCGCGAAATGACCCCCCGTTGAAATTGGATTAATCGTGCAGACAAAGCCGTCAAACTTGGCGTCTGTCATACGCGCTATAGTTACGCCGGGGGGATATGTTGAGGATGTATCAGCCGCAGCCTTGTTAGGTATACTCTCCCATGTCATGGCCCACAGTTCACGCGGGACAAGCCATTCTGCCACCATTGCAGCGATGATGTTTGTAGCGACGTCCGATGTGTGAACGCGGTTGCTGTCCAGCCACTTGTTCTGCATTGCGCCCGCAGCCAGATCGATAACCGAGTTCGGGAACAATGCGTTCTTGTCGAAATAGGCACAGTCAAAGCGTTCTGCCATTGTGCGGATGATCGGGCGGATTTGCAAATTCCACAGTTCATCGCGTCCAGACGTATCGCCTAGAGCCTGTGGGGTTAGCAGGGCAATGGAGCAGGCATTAACACCTAAAGACGTGCGCAGTGTGGTTAGCGCAGATGCAAGCGATGTAGAAAAGTCATCGGCATCCCGTGCGCCCACAACAGGGTCATTGGTTCCCCAGCACATCACAATCAAGTCAGGATCAAACGCAACAACGTCCGTCAGCGCCTTGCTGTTGCTGTTGTAAGGGCTGGCAGCGGTGCGCCATTGCTCTATTTGCGTTCCAGATACACCGAAATTCGTCAGCGTGATATTGGGAAGGCTGTCCAGATAGGTAGCAAGCGCAGCCCCTACATAGGCTTCTGTGTTGCTGTCGCCGACAAGCGCGACTTTCAGCGTCGCGTTGGTCCGCAAGCCTTCAAGCCAGCGCACAAGGTTTTCGCGGCCCCATTGGTGCAATTCAGCAGCGCGGCCCGGACGGTTCAGCAAGCGATTGCCGCCGCTAACGCCCGTATTGTAATAGATGCCCTTGTCACCGATAAAATCAGCGCCGGGATTGTTTACAGCCGCAGTGCCTACAGAAAAGTCATCATTGGCGAGAAGCTTACCGCCCACACCCACACTGGTATAAGCGGTCGCCAAGGTTGCCGCTGCCGTGCCGACAGGGGTTAACGCGCCGTATGTTGAAGGGGTTGGCAACGTGCCTGCTGTAATAACCGGCGCAATGTCGGCAACCGATGCAAATTTGATATAGGGGTCATCATCGCTAACGGTAACACCGGCAGACGTTACGACCTTAACCCGTGGTGCATCGCCGCTGTAGTAAACAACCGGAACTGCGCTACCCGCAGGCACAACAACAGGATTGGAAAGCGGTGTAGACAAACTGGCATTGCTGTAAATGCTAATGGGGGTAGTCGTTCCCTCTTGATAGAAATAGATCGAAGCGCCATCGCTAATGCCGTTTGCGTCTATAACTCGGTTTGGGATATAAGTGTATTTTTCGGCCATGTTTGCCCCTATGGTTTGGTATGAATGAATTTAAGCGGTTAAGGTTTTGGGTCTGCGCGTTTATCTTATGGCTGTATTGGCCGTTCTTTGCCTACTTGGTCACTGGCAGCCGCTTGGGATAGTCCGGGGGCCGTCCTCATATATTCGGCCATTTGCGGGTTATCATTTTGCCGCCGCAATCGATGCAATAACGCTCTTGATTGCATTGGCTTCCTGCGGGCTATTTGGCTTTGTCCGGCCAAGGCGCAAGAAAGCATCCCGAACCGGCGCACTTTCATAGACACGGGCAGTTAAACCAGCAAATGCCGTTACAGGAAGTGCAGCCGTCCCGAATATCTGGCCAATGGAAAGGCCAGCAATGAGCGGGGTATTTTGCGCGCCTGTCATTGGATTTGCCGCTGCATCGGATGCGTGCTGTGTAGCCTTTATAAGCCTTGTAACGCCGTCAATTCTGGCCTTGTCGGCAGGCGAGAAAAACACACCCGTTGCCTTAGACATTGCTTCCATAGCCGCTGCAAATTTCTGCGGGCTGATAACGTCATTGGTTGTGGATTTTTCCGCCGCTTGAAACAGGATCGCCGATTGCGCTTTTGCCCTGCCCTTGTCCGATAGGCTCCCATATAGGCGCTTCATATCGCTTGGCGTTTTGCCGAACAGGATTTTAGCGGCGCTTTCTGGCGTTGTTTCGGCATTGTTCAACAGGTTCTTGAATGCAGATGCGTCAAGTTCACCTGCCATTGCCGCTAGGCGCTCATTGGCACCCGCCCACTTAGCCCTAGCCGCAGGCCCCGCAGATGCTTCGATAAACGCGCCCATGTCCTGCCTTAGCGGGTCATAAACAGCGTTGATCGCTTTCTGTCCATCACCTTTAATACTGGCAAGTGATGGATCGGAAAACAGGTCGCCAAGCAAACGGCGCTGCCCTTCGACTTGCTCTAGCGTTTTGCCGCTTTGCAATGCGGTTTTAAAGCCGGTTAGACGGTCAATGACAGGCTTAAATGCCGTGTCATCTATGCCCTGCAATTTGGCAATTTGCTTGTCAATTTCAGCTATTGCCTTTGGTGCAGGAACAGCCCCTTGGATGCTCTGGATGACTTGGTTTTTAGCGGCAGATAGTTTGCCAATCATTGCGCCGCGTGTTTTCACAAGGTCTTTGGAGACAGCTTCAACCGCAGCATCATCTGCGCCAAATTCTCGCATAAGCTTTTGCACCGCTTCGCCGCGTTCTACCTGCTGTGCAGCGCGTGGGCCTGCCGTGCCTGCAATCGGTATGCTGTCGCCTATATTGCGCGCAAGTTTGCCAGTGCGTGACGTGGGCGGGCGAATATCGCTAGTCATGACACGAACGCCAGCCGATTTACCGTCCTGCACAACCTGCCTTGCATTCGGAATTAGGCTTGCGCTTTGGCCCGCTGTTCCGGTTGGCCGCATTAGGGCATTCATGCCGCCGTAGCCCAACATACCCCCCATGATGCCTGCCGCTGCCTGCACTGGAGCGGGTGCGCCTGCCTGCCGTGCGCCTTCCGCGCTTGCACCTGCTGTAACGCCGCCCACGACTTGCTGGACAGGCTGTTGCGCGAGAGCATTGGCGACATAACCCGTCATACCAGTCGCGCCACGGGCCGTTAGGTTAGCAAGGCCAGCGCCGGTTAATGCTGCTGTGCCACCACGATTGACTGCGGAGGCTAGAGCATTGCCCTGTGGCGCTCCGGTCGCTTCGCGGAATGTCCGTCCAAGGTCTGTGGAAAGGTTGGTGCCTGCAATGGCGTTAATGCCTGCGTTGAGCGGGTTGCCAATAATCCCAAGCCCTTCGCCTACGCCTTGTGCAATGTCACCGACGCCAGCGTAAAGGCTTTCACCGATGGAAGGGCCGCCGCCTTCGGGTGGGGTTTCCGGTGGCTGGAATGTCTTTGGGTTTGCAGCTTTGCCAGCGGCGACATAATCGACCGCCTGCTTAAGGAACTTTTCGTCTGGAATTGGCCCGCCATTGCGCCTGGCAATGTCCATTATCTCTTCAACAGTTGCCTTGTTATCCAGAGCGACCTGATAGGCTTCTAACGGGTCAATGCGTGCAAGCATGTCAATGTAGGCGTCTTGCGCAAGCTTGGCGTTAGCCTGAAACTGCTCTTGGCTTTGATCTGGGTTAAGGTTGGAAATTGTGCTTTTCAGCAAGTCCAATTCGTTTTCAGTAATTGCACCTAACGCGCCGCCCGTTGGCGAGTTATCGCGCATCTGTTGCAATGCCGAAAATGCGCTTGTTGCGTCAACGGTTTTTAGGTTTTCAGCAAGGTCAAAAGCCGCCGTGCCGGAAGGCAGATAATTGCGAGAAAATGAACCAGTCCCCCCAGTTTCAAACCATCCTCCGTTATCTGCCGCATCTGCCCTAATTGCAGCAATCTGCTTTATAACCTTTGCCAAGTTGTATTTGGCTGAATCCTGCGAACGGGCAGCCTTCGCCGCCTTTTCAGCTTCTTCCGCCTGCTTCCCAGCCGCTTCTTGTTGCTTTATAACAAACTCGGCCTCGTCACGCGCATCTCTGCGATAGTCAAGAACAGACGGCTGCGCTTCTTGCTTTACGCCGCTGCTGATAGGACCTTGACGTGGCGCGGGTGCGCCGCCAACAGGCTGCCACTGGCCACCGCGAAAAACAATCTTTTCGCCTGTCTGTGGATTGGTTGCGGTCTGGCCTTCCATAATTACCCCTTTGGTTCCATGTGGACGTGATCGCCCTCGTTAATTACGTCATAATCGGGATTGAGGCGCTTTAGCCGTGCAGCATAGGCACTCATGCTCATACCGGACGGTGGAACGCTATCCCGCGCCAATGGCTTGCCGTCTATGCCCCTGCGTGTGTGATAGCTGTTAGAAACGCCACCTACCGCTGCATTGCGGGCGGGTGTGCGGTATGTTGATGTTACGCGCTCACCGGGCAAGCCTTGCGGATTAAAACGACCGTTAAAAGTTACCCGACGCGGGTGGCGTCGGACCTCCTTGGTCTAATACAAAGCCGGGGGGAAGTGCTGCGGGCGCTTCAGCGCCACCCGGAACAATAAGCGGGGTAATTTGGCCTGTCGCTGTATTATACGCAACGGCACCGCCGCCGGGCTGGAATGACAGGGTTTTAGATGGATCATATTTAGCGGCTAACATTCGACCAATCTCTGCCTGAAATTCTGGCGTCCCGGGAATAAGCCCTTTAAGCATGGCCTCTTGCCCGATTAGCGGCAATTCAGGGTCATTGCCCAATACAGCCCGCGCAATTGCGCTTTGCGTCTTTACAAATTCAGGGTCAAAGTTAGGCGGTGCGGCATCGACCGGCAAACCTAGTTGACGCGCCACATTTAAGTTGCGCTGGTAACTAACCTCATCGGTACTGTTGTCCAGTAGATCGGCAACTTGGGCAAGGCGCTTGCGGTCGGCTTCCATCTGGTTGGCCTCTTGCGTCTGGACGCCTTGCTGGAGCGTGTATGCGTCTTTAGCTGCGCCGGGTATTTTGGCCAGAGCATTAATGCCAGACTTGTCGCCTGTCATAAGCCCAACATAAGCGCCATCCTCCGCCGCTTGGCGTTCCTCGGCCATACGGCGCTGCCTCATAGCATCACCCACCTGCATACCCTGCATGAGCGCGTTCTGTGCGTTACCGGCTATGTTGAACTGTTGGAGATTAGCTAACGGGTTCATTTTCGGCCTCCAGTCGTGCAATCTCTGCCTTGATTTTCTCTACAGACGCTTTCCATGCGGGCTTGCCTTCGCGCTGGCGTAGCTTTTCTTTCAATTTCTCCAGCATTAGAACCGACCCCCTGCGAATGCCCCAAGCACATTGCTAAACGAAGACGTAATCCCGTTCAACGTGTTGTTGCTGTTATTTGCCCGTGCAACTGCGCTATTTGCAAGGTTCTGGCCCTGCGTCTGTGCAATCTGTGCTGCATTGTTGGCATAAGTGGTATTGACGCCGGACAAGGCATTAGCCGCGCCTGTGCCGACCTGCTGTTGGCCTGTTAGCGCGCCAAGGTAGTTATAGAACTCTTGGCTACCGATATTCTGGCCATATTGCTGGCGGGCCTTCAATGTCGCGCCGCTGTTACGGATGGGCGCACCTGCGTCGATTGCACGGATGCCTTCATTGAAGCGGAACTGGTAGCCCGTATTGTCGCGCCAATCCCCGAAGCCCTGTTGCGCATCGGCAAGCGCGTTGGTTTGAGGCATAACTTGCGCGGTCTGTTGCCCACCTTGCTGCCCCATATAATCGCCAAGCATGGGATTTTCATTCAGGTAGCCCATCGTATTCATACCGGGCGGAGTGTAGCCGTTGAACGATTGCTGGAATTGAGGTTGCTGCTGTTGCTGCGGAACGGAAAGACCAAGCAAGGCATTGATGCGGTTGTTTGCAGCCAAGCCGGTCTGGTAGAAGGGCTGCTGGAAACCGATATTCTGGTTCCGCGCCTCTTGCTGCAATGCAACAGCCTTGTCATTAGCCGCCGTCTGTGCCGCCGTCGCGTTCTTGATTGCCTTGCTGTTCTTAGATCCGCTGATAGCAGAACCAACGCCGCCAATCACAGCCGAGCCAAGAAGCGCAGCCCCCATGCTTATTGCCATATCACAATTCCTTTATGTAACTGCGTTCAAGCGGCTGATACCCTTGCCGCCCGTAATATCTGCCGACCACTTCCGGTCGCATTGTTTCCTGTGCAAGCATCGTCCAGTGGCTTGCGCCTAACTCTCTTGCCTTCACCTCTGCCGCTTTCAGCAAATCAGGCCCGTCATTGCCTTCAGAATACCAAAAGAACTCTTGGCCTATCTTCGCCTTGTGGTTGAACGGGTGCGGGTAACACATACCGCCAATCATGCCCGTTTCCGATACAATCAATATGCCGTCTGGATTGTCTATCAGGTGTCCAAGTGTCGCCCGAACGCTGTCAGGATCGTAGCCAGTCGCCAGTTTGGCTTTAGACGCCATCCGCGCACCAAGTTTAACAATATGCTCAATATCACCGTGTGTGGCGTCCCTCATGGCTGGATGCCAGTGTAACCGGGCTGGCGAACAAAGCCGCCGTCTGATGTTCCGGCCGCAGGTATCTCAACCGCGCCTATTACGTGCCTGTCACCGCCCTGAATGGGACTAGCAGCAGGATCGACCGTGAACGCAAATGTCGGTGTTCCGTCCGCCCTCGTTGCATCGTCGTAATAAACCCGAACAATAGAAGTCGCCGCCGCTGCCGTAGCAAGCACCGCGCCAGTTATCGCAACATCTGGATTTAACACCGTGTCGCCATATTGCCGCGTGTGGCTTTTTACCGTGACGTTTCCGGCGCTGTCAGCCTCTAATGGGGAAGTGCCTGCAAAGCCCTTCACAAAGCTGTTTACAATCGATGTTTCTGCGGTCGTGGCCTCAGCCGCATTGTTTGCTGTTGCCGCCGCCGCCGTTGCTACTGCTGCCGCTGCATTAGCCGCCGCCGCTGCGTTTTGTGCATCAATAACCGCATTAACCGAGGCTTCTATATTCTCCATAACGCGCTGCCATTTGCGCTGATAGTCTTCACTTGGCGAGCCGTCTGGATTGGCTACCTTCTCCCATTTCAACAGGCGATCAAGCCGGATAGGTGAAATGGCCATCAGCCGCGCCCGTGAACCGATTGGTTATCGTAAAAACCCGACACGCGATAAGGCACAGGGTCTGTTAGCCGTATCTGGAACATTGCTCCCGGCAAAGAGAACATGCCCAAGGCATTATACTGGACAATCTTCCTGTAATCACCTTGTGGGCCTAGCGTGTCAGTCTCCCAATCCGTCCAAGTGTTGCCGCCATCATCGGAAGTGCGAAACTCGATTGTTGGCTCTGTGTAATTTCCGGTCAGGAAAGGCGTTGTGCCCACCTCACATTCAATCGTTACGCTGTCGTATGACTTAGGCTCAAGTAAACGCTCCCCTGCTGTCAGGATGCGTTCAACAATGCCCTCGTCATTATCCGCGCCGTAATCGACAAACTGCCAGATTTTCCCTGTTTCATCGTCGCCAAAGTCAGGCCCGCAGCGGAAATTTGACCGGCCATAAGAACGTAGTTCAAATGTCTCTCCGGTCGTTATGTCATAAGCCCATGTTTCGGCGTCCAGAAGGATGCAGACCCATTTATGGCGCTGGTCTTTCAGCAAATACAGCCGGACAGTCGAACTTAAAGAAATACGCTCCGTCAGCCAGTCGCCGCCGATTGCTTCCGGCACATTGCCGTTGCGGTATAATATCTGGTCACCGCCTACAAAGAAGAAGGTGTTATCGTCCTGCACCATGCAGCCTGTTGCAAACACGCCTTGTTCAAAAACTCTCTGCTGAATAGGTGTAAATGGCAAATCAGGGTTTCCGGTAGGCGCGAGAAACTCAACGCTATTAGGACCACCCGCCGCAATCACGCCGTCTAATGTAACCGCATCATTGACCGCATCGGGCTCACTCTCGACCTCGAAGAAATCCAGCGCATCCCATGACCTGCCATCGTTGACGCCGGAAAAGAACATATAGCCCGTTCCAGCCTCAATCGCCAAAAAATAGCCAGCAGTGTAAAATACCTTTGTGACGTTGCTGCTGTCGGGGAAAGTTACCTCTACAAAGTCCGTGCCATCATAGCTGTAGATCGGCCCGCCAGCGTTAAAGAGAACCTCTGCCGCCCTTACTGCAATTGATGCAGGGCCAGTGCCAACAACAGCGCCAAGCGCCACTACGCCCCTATACGCTATGCCGCCCGATATGGTGAACCTGTCACCACCAAACACGCCGTCTCGCACTACAGAGGCTTGCACGGGGCCTGCGCCTACAGTCTCTACTTCTTTCAACGGCAGGCGGGACTGCATCACAATCCCTTGGCTTGCCGACTGTTCAACAAACATGTTGACGGTCGTTAGCGCAGGCAGGTTACCCCGTGTGCGCTCATAAGCCCCTTTGCCATATTCCAGCATTAGAAATATTCCGGCTCTGCTGATTTAGTCGAAAAGCGGCTGCTCAAGTCTCCCATGAAGCGTAATGCGCGGAGCATTGTTGCGCCGGGTAACTGTGCGCCGAACATTTCGGCATATTCCTTGGCTAGCAATGCTGCCAATCCAACCTTGTCGCGCTCTGCCAGTGGCGCGGTATCATCCAGCGTCAAGCCGTGGCAGACTTCCCACCGACCAAGCGAGAAAACATATTGCAGGCGCGTCGTGTCCGTGATGACAACAACAGCGGCTAAATCAGTCGGTGTGCGTGGCGTCGCGCCATATACGTCAATGGTGTCTGGAATGGTTATAGTCGCGTTGTCAGCAATTATCCGCTCATCTTCGCCAGCGGTATAATCTTCGGTCGCGTAAACTTCAGTAAACGGGCCAAGTGGGCCGTGTGAAAACATACTATCGTAAAGCGATTGCAGGGCGGCCATGCCTTCCTCTGCTTCATTGGCGCGTGGTGTGCGGCCAATACCCACGATGCGGGCCTGCCGTAGCGCAAGGGTGATAATATCGCGGCAGGTTGTCATATCATTCCCCTAATGAATGGGGCGACCCGAAAGCCGCCCCGCCCCTTATTAAAGTGCAGTTGCGCCGACAAAGCCGGTGAAAACACCATGATCCTTGCCATTGAAAACCAGCTTCTCAACGCCGCGCATTTCGTGAACGCCGACGCCTTTGACAAATCCGTAGTCACGGGTGTCCGTGGTGGATTTGGTCATCTGCGCCCATGCAACGCCCAATGCCTGCGCACCGCACAGGTAGTAAGGCGAGATGAGAGCAGACGAGGCACCGACAGCGCCCAAGGTGGCAATTTCCTGAATTTTGCGGATGACAACGCCATCCCACATCAGGTCACCGTCACGCCATAGCGGGTTTTCATCGCCACGCTCTTGCGCGTTCTGCAACGAAGTGCCGAGGTCGGCCTTCAGATCGCGGAAAGCACGGGCATCAGCAAACATAACGAAGTTTTCGCTGTCTTCACCCACAATAACAGGGCGAATTTTTGGTGAAGCCGCTTCAGCACGGGCCTTGGCACGGCTAACGACTTCCTTGGTCAACTTCATTGCAGCCGTTACAGCGGCAATATCAGTTGCAAGCGTGGTGTAAGCACCGACCGAACCGTCACCAAACAAGATGCGGTCAGCGTTGGCGACAAGCCATGCGTTACGCTGGCCAGCAGATGCAGCGCCGTAGGTCACCGAAGTGCCGACGCCAGTGCTGATTGAACCCAATGCGCTGATGATGTCATTGCGCATCTTGTTCATGAACCACAGCTTAAGCATTTCCTTGCCCGCATCACGCAGCGGGATGCCGGTGAATTGTTGGTCATTGTCAGTGACAGCGACAGCGTGGCGGATGGTGGAAACTTCAATCTTGTGGCCGTAGTTGCCCAAGGCTTCTTCGTTGCCTTCCAGCAAACCGTTGCCGGTCTGGCCAGCGCCAACCAGTTCGGTGATGAGAGGAAGAGTGATACCGTCACCGGCCTTCTTCGTCAAATCAGCGCGGGTCTGAATGATGCTGTTCTCAGTGGTGCCCATATACCGCTTGAAGCGGTTTGCGCGGACGTATGCCTTGAAAAAGTCTGCATCCCAGACTTCTTCCACATTTGCCGCAGTTACAGTAGTAAATGCCATGTCTTATCTCCGGGCTATCTGCCCAATATGTCTTCAAGTGTAGGCGGCTGAAAAGCAGCAGCGGCTGTTGCCCGTGAACTTTGCGAGTCCGCCAGCGAATTAGGAAGGGTTGGGGTTGCAGCGGGACGATTGCCCAATTCTGCGGTTATCTCAGCGCGAATTTTCTCTCGCAAGTCATCCACATCAACAGCGGCCAAGTCCTGCATTGCCTTATGGCTCTTGGCGATTTGATACGCCTTGTTCCACGGGTGCGGGTCTTGGAGTGCCTGTTGGCGCAATGAGGGGTTCTGGTCGGCCAATTCCAAAAAGGCGGCCTTCATTTCCTCAAAGTCAGCGTTGGCTTGGCGAACCATCATCTCGGACATATCAAGCTTGGAATTAAACGTGGCCTGTTGAACCGCCGTGTTAATTACCTCGCTGCCAAAATGCTGTTGCCATCCCTGCTCATCCTCAAACACCGATGGAGGTGGTGCAGGTGGATTGCGCAGTGCTTCCAGTTCCTTGGATAGTCGTTCACGTTCCGCCTCCGCTTCCTGACGGCGGCGGCGCTCCCCAATCAATGCGGGGTGCTCCAATGCTGGTTCTTCGACAGGCGCAGGCGACGCGCTCTCTGGTTCGCCCTTCGGTGCAAATTTGCCGTCGGGTTGACGTGGCTGTTCCTCTACTTGAGGGGCCTCTACAACTTCGACTGCTTGCGTTGGTTCGTCGTTTAGAATGTTGTCCAATTCGTCCATTGTTTCACCTTCACGCCCGATAACAGCGGCGACCTGCTTAACGCCCGAACGGCGGCGACCCGATAAACAGCTATGCGCTGTGAATTACTTAGGCGGCTATTTGCGCACCCATCTGGAAGGCTTCGCGTTCAATGCCAGCCTTCTTGGCCTCTGCGTCAGCATAATTGCGCATCGCCTCGCTCTTTGTCTTGTCTACCTCAGCCACAGCACCCTCGACCTGCAATTGCTGCATAGGATCGGGTTCCTTGGGCTGCTTGGCCTGTTCCATAATCTCGCGCAGCTTGTCCTTATTGCGCAAGCTGGACGCCTCAATCATCAACTCGAACATCGTCGGCAGATATTGTGGTGGTGTCATAGGCGCTAGTTTCACCAACTGTTCAAACTGCTCAATCTGCAAGGTTGGCGCGTCTGCTACCTCGTCAATCTGTATATCAACGTCCATCTCTGCCAGACTGTTGGCAGGTTCCTTCATGGACGGGTCAGACTGTAACTGCATCGCATATTGCTGCGCGGTCTGTTGGTCTATTTCGCCAGACTTGACGGCTTCCAGTAGCTTTGCTGCGGCAAGGCTGCCCTTTGTCGTGTTGACGCCTACAAACCGTGCGTTTTTCTCGTCATCCGTCACACGCACCCAACGCTCTTCGGTCCAGAATTGCTTAATCCTGTTCCAGATTGCGCGGAACATCCGAATATTAAAGTCACGCAGGTTGTCAAGCAGAGGCGCCATTTCGGTCATCCCGCCTTGCTGCAATGCAAGAATAGCGCGGCCCGATTGGTCTTGGCTGGCCTTGCCCTGCATCGTGGCATTAGGTCCGGTTAGCTGGATTGCCTGCTTTGCCTCTGCCAGCAAGTTGAAGTGACCGGCAGACATATCGCCTGTTGGTATTACCTCAATCTCGCCATTCTCAGCAACGACAACACCGTCAGGCTTAGATAATTCCTTGCGGATGGCCTCAGCGTTCTTGCCGTGCGCCAAGCCGATGCGAACCTGCCTGCTGTTGGCAAGGTGCAGGAACTTGGAACGCCGCTTGTTAACCTCGTCTTGCAGCGTCACCCAGTTGCGCACAGGACCATAGCGGTCATTGTCACGATCGACATAGGCCGACTGCATGATAAGGCCACATTCAGGGTTGCCGTCTTCGTCCAGCCAAGGGCTTGGGCCTGTCTCTTCCAAGTCCCCTGCAAGTGTGAAGACAGAGCGATACCAGATGCCACCTTTGCGGCAATACATCGTCACGATACGGATTCGGTTGCGCGCTGCGTCTGCCCAATAGGTCCAGCGTGGCTTGTCGTCATAGGTTTCATACGCAGCGCCGGTTGGTTTGGCTACGGTCTGGTCAATGATACTTGCCGCATTAGGATAGTCTGCCTTTGCGGTTGCAGCGTCCATCCATGTAATAAAGCCCAAATACTCCGCATCGCTAAAGTCCGGCTTGCAGCTATGTGGATCGTAGAAAAGGCGGTCCCATGATATATGCAACACACTTGGGTCAATGGCGTTACGCACACGCTTTGCGCCTACCTCAATACCACCATAGCCCTCGATCAACATATTCTGGAAGACAGCCGAACGCTTAATATCAACGCGCTGGTCATCTGCCACATAGCGCAGGGCATCCGTTACCGCATTGGCATCGTCTTCATGTGCTGCCGTGCGTGGATAGGCTTTAGGGTCAGTGCGGGTCTGGCGTTCCAAACCACACAGATAGTCAATCTTTGGCTGTATAAGGTTTTCAATGACAGGCGGTTGCTTGCGGCCTTTCAATGCCTTCAGCTCATCCGCTGTTAGCTGTCGGCCATCATAATAATCACGCGCCTTTTCAGCTTCACGGCGGCCATCTTGGCTGGCCTGTTCTGCCTCTTCGAAACGCCTAATTCTTTCAGTTAATGGGACTGCATCTATCATGCTGCAATTCTCCAAGAACGGCCAGAACGGACAGCGTATGCCGTAGCCTTGTTAATCCCGTAACGTTTTACTATTTCGCTAGTGGAAAGATCATTTCTGCGGATGAACTCAACATCACTCAGTTTAAGCTTTGCCCTGCCATTATTCTCGCCAATGTGGGGAGCGTTCACTCTCCGACCTTTTTCTGCCATGTCGCGCATATTATCAAGAGGTGTGCCAAGGCTTAAATGCGCCGGATTGCAGCAAGCTGGGTTGTCGCATTTGTGCATGACAAACATTCCCTTTGGGATCGCGCCGCCATTGGTCAGCATATAAGACACTCTATGCGCGCCTTCATTGCCATACTCAGGGGAAATACGGATGACACCATAACCCCAATACGTCTTAGCCTTCGCAACCCATGGCCAGCACTCATCTTCGCCACGAACTTCGACCTTAGCCCAAAATCTTGCAGCAACATTGTTTCCGCGGTCAGTTAGTTCAATCATCAAACCCCCTAAACCGTTTTCCAGTTATCTTCGGTTTCTTCGCTATACCCATAATCAAGCCTGCGTGTGTTTTGTTGTTGCACCTGCACAATAGCAGGGTGCGCTTGGTCTATTGCCCTGCCTATCAGGCTGGAGCAGTCTACATCATCGTCATTCTTGCCAGCGGGGAAAACCAGATGCTCCCCAAGGTCTGCACCTTTCTCGAAGTGCACACGTCCACTTGCTGCCATTGCCTGAAAGCTTCTTGCCCGCGTCGGCTTGTCACTTACAGATGACAGCCACTCAACACGGCAAAAGATACCTCGCTCCAGCATCCGACGTTTCAGCATAGGCTCGATTGCCTTCTGTATAACGCCGCCTTCACCAAACCAGCAAAGCGGCTTGTATTTGGCTATCAGGTTTAGCTTTTCCTCAATCCAGACGTCGCTTGTCGTTTGTCCGCGCCAGCCATCAACGCGGTAAATCTCGCCCTTGCTGTCGATGCCCCAAATGCGATGCACGGTGTAATCACCGCCGCCATCTGTGACCGCGTAATCGCTTGTGCCGTAGTAATGAACGTCTGGTAGCTTGTCCCATTCCTTGAACCATGCCCGTTGGAAATACGTGCCGTCATCAGGCTGCGGTTGCTGCTGGTAAAGCGCAGACCATTCACGCTGCCCGATTGTGTCCTTAATCCTGTTTAATGCCTTCAGGTCATACCATTCAGGCCACAAAGCCTCGCCAGCCTTGTTAATCGCTGGCAGGTCCAAAACCTCCCATTGATCGCCTTCAGCCTCTAGTAGCCTTCCTGCTAAGTCATCTTCATGCCAACGGGTTTGGATAAGAACAACAGCACCACCCGGCATTAACCGGGTAAACAGTGTCGATCTATACCAGTCCCAAACAACATCCCGCCTGCGCTCACTGTCCGCTTCCTCGCGGTCTTTGAACGGGTCATCAATCAATGCAATGTCAGCACCGCGACCTGTTACCGCCGTGCCAACACCCGCCGCAACATAAGTTCCGCCGTGGTTCGTATTCATCCTGTTAGCCGCTTGGCTGTCAGGTGCCAGACCGACATTCGGGAACACTTGCCCAAATTCAGGCTCTGCAACAATGTTACGCACGTTGCGGCCAAAGTCATTGGCTAGATCACTGTTGTAACTCGCTGCAATAATCTGTCTTTTCGGCTGCCTGCCCAAGCACCATGCCGGAAAGCGCTTTGATGCAAGTTCCGACTTCCCGTGCCTTGGTGGCATGAATATCATGAGGCGGTCTATTTCACCCCGTTCGACCGCCTCTAGCTTATCTGCAATCAACCTGTGATGATTGGCCCCCCGATAAGCTGGATTAGTGTATTCAGTGAACGATAGCAGACTTTTCCGAGCCTGCCGCGTTGTCAACTCCCGTTGCAGTGTCTCCAGTTCCGTCAAGCAGGAAAGGAGATAGTTGCGCGGCAAGGTCTCGGATGCGCCTTGTAAGTTCGTCATCCGTCATCTCGCTGTTGTCGTTTATGTTGAGCGTCACGTCCTTGGGCATCAAGCTGGCTACCATCTTCACAAAGTCCCCCGGCTTATCTGCAATCATCATCGTGATCGCTTTCTTGCCCTTTTCTGTCCATGCCGCTTGCACGTCCTTAACGAAGTCTTCTTGCAGGCGATGCTTTGCGCCTTTGGGCTTGCCGGGATTACCCGGCTGAAAAGGTCTGCCGATAACGCGTTTTTGTTGCGTATTTTCGCTTTCGGACACTGGCTTTAAACCTACGCCGTAATCGCTTGAATAGCAACGCCGTCAAGCAACTCAATATCGATGATGTCACCGGCTGCCAGATATATGCCGTTAGTTGTTGCTGCTGGCTTTCCGTTGTTGGACACGCGGCAAGTCTCTCCTGCCTTTAGCCGTGCGATGCCAGCACCTCCTGCGGGGATTGTGCCGACAGATGCGCTTGAGCCTGTTACTGTGTAGGCTACCGATGAAAGCAGGCCGCCATAGCATTGGCCTGTGCCGATGTCTGCGCCTGTGAAGTATGATACGTTTAGTGCCATGTTATATTCCTGTCCAGTTTCCTGAATTTACCGTTATGCCTTGGCCTCTTGTGCCAGATGCTATTGATGCGCCTGTCAGCCAATTGCCGCTTGTGGCGCTGGTTGCTTCGTCCCAGTCGCTTGACGTTGCGGCTTTAAGTTCGTTCCAGTTGCCTGATACTACGCGGATCGTTTGGTCTAGCTGCGTATAAGTTAGCGTTACATCATCGCCCGTCAATGCAAACGAACCAGCACCAGCCGTTAATTTAGCAGCGCGCTTTAGTGCTACGTTTGCACCCGTTAGAACAAATGTCGCAGCACCGGCTGTCATCGTGTAGCCGGTTGCGTATGTTAATGTGACGTCTAGGCCAGTGAGCGTAAATGCCCCTGCACCTGCTGTTAGCTTTCTACCTGCCTTCAGGGCTACCGTGGAGCCTG